>Ga0228535_1000177_pt1 | contig 209273 bp, 183 predicted proteins | sample SJ1metagenome_FD_168457 | JGI IMG/M metagenome (GOLD analysis project Ga0228535, IMG submission 168457) | Enriched culture of PCE-dechlorinating microbial communities from Ithaca, New York, USA - SJ1 | ecosystem: Engineered > Modeled > Simulated communities (microbial... > Unclassified... | reverse complement strand
CATCGCCGCCAGCCAGCCCATCTCGTTGCCGCCGTACTGCTCGGGGATGACGGTGCCGAAAAATCCCAGCTCGCCCATGGGCTTCACCGCTTCTTTGTAGGGGAAGTAGGACTTGTGGTCCCACTCCTCGGCAAACGGCGCGATCTTCTCTTCCGCAAAGGAACGTACGGTGTCCCGCAGCATCTTCAACTCTTCAGACAGTTCAAAGTTCATTTCGCTTCTCCTCGTGATGGTTATGGGTACGACAGTGTGTCGGTGTTGCCGTCGCGCCGGCCCTGCCGGCGGCTCTCCGTCGGCCGGGCGGCGCTTGTTCTCACAGGATGATCCGCTGGGGGTCGACGACCTCCCGCAGGACCTTCAGTTCGCTCGCCGTGGGAGGCGCGGCTTCCTGCGCCTTCGAGATGTCGACGGAGAACTCCATGTTGTCCAGGATCTTCTGGGGCGAGATCCCGGGGTAGTAGTAGGCCAGGTACATCTCCTTGGTCTTCTCGTCGAAGCGCATCATGGCCAGGTTGGTCACGACGGCGCTGGGCCCGCCGGTCATGAGGCCCGCCCGCTCGCGGCCGCCGTTGCCGTCGAGGTAGCCTGGGCTCGTGAGGTAGTCGACCTTCACGGGGAACTTCCTCTTCTCGTGCTGCATGAAGATGATGTAGCGGGGCACGAAGGAGGCCACGTCGCAGGCCCCGCCGCTTCCGGAGAAGCGGGTCTTGGGCCGGTGGTAGTCGCCGATGCTCGTGGAGTTCATGTTGCCGTACTTGTCAATCTGGGCGGCGCCCAGGATCCCGATGACCCGATCGCCGGTGATGCGGTTCTGCATCGTCGCGAAGGCGTCGAGCAGCCCGCCGTTGGAGGCCGCGGCGTACATGACGCGGGGGTCCGCCACGGCCATGGGGATCTCCTCGAGGGCCGAGTCGATGGCGCCTGTTTCGAAGAAGATGATGCTCTCGGGGGCGTTCATGTGCTTGGCCGCCATGGCCGCCACCATGGAAATGCCCGTTCCGCAGAAGACGATGTCGCCGTTCTTGATCTCGCGGGCGGCGATGATCGCCATGAGTTCTCTGAGTGTATAGTCCATCGCGCTCCCCTCCTTACTTTCTGTCCAGGCCGGTGGCATACCCGGTCCTGGGGTCGGCCTTGATCTTCGCGAGCCGCGCCTTGCCGACGAGGTCGAGCAGCCCCTGGTGGTCCTTGACCCCGTAGACGAACCTGTCGAGGTAAGCTTTGAACGCCGCATCGTCCTTTGCCGCCTTGGCGAAGTCGGACAATTGCGTGGGGTCGTAGTCGTAGTGCTGGTGGCAGGACGAAGGATACGCGCCGTAGGGGACCTGCACGACGGCTGAGACGTGGATGAAGGGGATCTGGTTGTACTCGGGGTCCTTTCTCAGCTCCGCCCCATCGACGATCTGCTCGCAGGTGATGATGACGTTGCGCGCCGCCTTGGCCTGGTCCACGTCGCAGAACTGCAGGCCCAGGATGCGGCAGGTTCCCTGCCGGTCGGCCTTCTGTGCGTGAATGATCGTCACGTCGGGGTTGATGGCCGGAACGAGAACGACTTTCGCACAGTTCGCCCAGTTGCCGAAGGGGTTGTCCAGGACGACGAGCTTGTCGTCGGGCAGCCTGGGGTCTTTCTTGCGCATCTCCTTCGAGAAACCCCACTTGTTGACGATATCCGTCCCGAGGGACGAGCGCGTCGGCATGAAGGGCACGCCCATGGCCCCGGCGTGGAACCGCAGGCTCATCTGGTAGTTGGAGTAATCCTCGTGAGCGACCATCCCTTTCTGGATCGCCTGCTTGAACCGGATGCAGGTGGGGGCCGCCCTCCCGTTTCCGCCGTAGGCGATCTCGATCTTGCCCACGCACCCGCCGCCGACGAGCTCGTCGACGCCGGTGCCGTTCGAGTGGGCGTAGACGTGGAGGTTCTTGATCCCCTGACGGATGATCTCGTAAACGGCCGCCATGGGGTTTCGATTGACGGTGAACCCGCCGATCGAGATGTGAGAGCCGTCTTTGACGTAGGTCTTGATGGCCTCGGCCAGCGACATTACCTTATCCGCTCGTACATCCATGATGTCTCCCTTGAAAACGGATTTTGAAGCCTGGCAGACCGTCGTAGCCCTTGCATGGCCTGCCTGAGACCCGGTTCGGCCTCCCCGGTCCGGATGACGCCCTTCGCCGCGATGTAAGCCACGAGGGCGTCGCAACGGGTCTGTAACCGCGGCGTCCTATCGCAAGAGGCGGACCAGCAGCGAGAAAAAACCGCAAGCATTCGATTTTATAAATTATTTGTTGGGATCGGCCTTTCGGGGAACCGGGCGGGGACGGTGAAAACCGTAGGGTATGCGCTACAAATATAATTCCACCATGTGGAAGATCGTCCTAAGATGGCTTGTTCTACTGAGGTTCGGGACGATGTCTGAAACATGAGACATGTAGCGCACGCCCTACATTGCAAGGACCAAACAGGATGCTCTGCGTCGGAGGAGGGGAAAAATATTTTCCGAGCGTGCCGGCCAATAAGAATCGGCACGCCGGTCAGAGTCTGAAATCGACTTCCGCGTCGGGGTCCAACCCGTACTGTCTCATTTTCTCGTAGAGCGATGTCCGGTGGATGCCGAGCATCTTCGCGGCCTTCGTCTTGTTTCCCCCGGCGCGGTGAAGGGTCTCCAGGATGACCTGCCGTTCCGTCTCGGCAAGAATGCTCCGCAAGCTCCCCGTGCGCGGGACGGAGACCGAGGAAGAGAGGGCGCCGTGCTCCATGTCGGAGCTGCGGAGCCGCTCGGGAAGGTCCTCGGGGCGGATTATGCGTTCCTTGGCGATGATCATGGCCCGCTCGATCACGTTGCGCAGCTCCCGGACGTTCCCCGGCCAGTCGTACTGCCGAAGTTCCTCCATCGCCTCGGGCGAGATCGCGGAGGCTCCCCATCCCATTTCATCGTTGAGCAGCCCGATCAGATGGTTTGCCAGCAAAGGGATATCCCCCCGCATGTCCCTGAGACTCGGCGCGTGGATGCTGAGGATGTTAATGCGGTAGAAGAGGTCCATCCGGAAGTCCCCCTTGCGCACCATCTCCTGGAGGTCGCGGTTCGTGGCCGCGATGAGGCGGAAGTCGGCGGGGATCGGCTTGGTCCCGCCCAGCCGGTCGACGGTGCGCTCCTGGAGCACCCGCAGGAGCTTGGCCTGCATGGGCCGGGGCATCTCGCCGATCTCGTCGAGCAGGATCGTCCCCCCGTTGGCCAGCTCGAACTTCCCGGGCTTTCCCTGGGAGCGAGCGCCGGTGAACGCCCCCCCCTCGTACCCGAAGAGTTCGCTCTCGAACAGCTCGCGCGGGATGGATGCGCAGTTGACCCGGATGAAGGGCCCGTTGGACCGGGAACTGTTCTGGTGGATGAAGTGGGCGGCCACCTCTTTTCCCGTGCCGGACTCCCCCGTGATGAGGACCGACGCGTTGCTCCTCGCCGCAAGCAGCGCGTTCTCTTTCAGTTTGGTAATCGCAGCCGAATGGCCCACGATCGTCGAGCCGCCTTTGAGGTCGGTTACCTGCTGCCGGTAATACTGGACCTGGTCGCTCAGGTGGTCGATCCGCTGCGAAAGCTCGGCCACCTTGGAAACCTTGCTGAAGACGCCCTTCCCCACGGCGCCGAGGATCTTCCCCTGGAGATCCTGCAGGGGGATCCGGGAGATGACCTGCTGTTTGCCGGCGATGTAGAGGATATCCGCGATCCGGGCCTTTCCGTCCTTGAGGATCTCGTGGAGGTGGGTCTCCTTGATGACATCCTTGATGTGCCGTCCCACGGCCTCGTCGGCGTCGATGCCGATCAGGCGCTTGCTGAAGCGGCTCATGAACCGGATGATGCCCTTGTTGTCGATGACGATGGGGCATTCGTAGGGATTGTCGATCAGGGCATAGATGAATTCATCGCCCAGTTTTTTTAGTTTGGCGATCTGCTCTTCTTTCGTCATTTCTTCAATCCCGACGCAAAGCAATAACGGTCATGCTACACGGTGGAACTTCATCCCACCAACCGCCTGACCCGAGGCCAATTGTATACAAAAATGGGCTAAATACAACCTTTATTTTTTCTATATTTTTCTATCGGGAAATGCAAGTTGGCGGATCGGTCCATTCCCTATTTTTCGCTAATATTTCGCTTTTGTCCGGGAAGGGATCGTGGGATGATGGCACACAGTTCGATCGGCCCCGGGAAGCGGGGCAAAGGGGAGGTGAACGGATGCCCGCCGAGCGTTACATCGACATCGACGGCCTTCGCGCTCGCTGCCTGTTTGCGGGCGAGACCGGCCCGCCTGTCGTGCTCATCCACGGCCTGGGGGCATCGGCGGAAATCTGGTCGTCCAGCATCGGTCCCCTCGCCTCTCGGCACCGGGTCTTCGCCCCCGACCTGCCCGGGTTCGGCCGGACGGAAAGACCCGGGAGGATGGATTACAGCCCCGCGTCCTATTCCCGGTTCATCCGGGATTTCATGACCGCCCTGGGCATCGGGCGGGCGGCGATCGTCGGTCATTCCCTCGGCGGTGGCGTTGCCCTTCGCGTCACCCTCGACGACCCGCGACACGTGGAGAGGCTCGTCCTGGCAAGCAGCGCCGGGCTCGGGAGCGACGTCAGCCTGCCCCTGCGCATCGCCTCGCTGCCTTTTTTCGACCGACTGTTCTTCAAGCCCCCCCTGCCCGTCTTCACCCGGTTTCTGCACCGTCTCGTCTACGACCCGGCCGCGATCTCCTCCGCCTTTGCACGGATGTACTACGAGATGTTCTTCCTGCCCGGTTCCGTCCGCGCCTTCACGTCAATCCTGCGCGCCATCGCCACGCTCCGCGGCGCAAGACCCGGCGTCCTGGAGCCCATCCGGGCAGGTCTCCCTTCCATCGCAGTCCCCACGCTAATCCTCTGGGGGCGCGAGGACCGGATTTTGCCGGTGAGCCAGGCCGTCGATGCGGCGGGCAGAATCCCTGGGGCGCGCCTGCACATCTTCGAGCACTGCGGCCACATGCCGAACATCGAGCACCCCGAGGAGTTCAACCGGCTTGTTCTGGAGTACCTCCAGCAGGATCGAGGACCGAGGAACGAGGAACAAGGATAAAAAAAGGACCGGGAGCCTGTCCCGATCCTCGTTTTTTGCAGTTTCCTTTTGCTTCTTCCCTGAACCCTGGACCCTATCTTGCTGCCATCCACGCTTCCAGCATCTTGAGGTGCTTCTGGTTGCGCACGTCGAGAGCGCCGCTGGCGGCGAGACTCGCCAGTTCGTCATGGCCGCCGTTGTGTTTCGAGCAGTCCTCCACGACCTCCGAGTCGAACTGATCGCCGTGGAGATACCCCCCCGCGGTGAGGGACACGGAGGCAAGGCGGCCGAGGGCCCGGACGATCATGTCCTTGAGGACCTCGTTGCCGAACCCGCCCTCGCGCACGGCGATGCCCATGGCCTTCTCCACGAGATCGACCGTGTCGGACATGGCGTCGTCCAGGGCGGTGAAGTTGGTCTTGATGTGCCGGAACCAGACGTGGAACAGGTAAAACAGCGCGTCGGTTTCGCTCTCGAAGCACAGCCACCCGCCGGCCGTCCGCCGGCTTTCGTCCGTCCCCGCCGCGGTCTCGATCCGCAGCACGAAGCTGTCTTTCCGGAGGCCCGCCTTCTCGACGCCGAATCGCTTCAGCGACGCCCGGGCGACTTCGACCACGTGGTAGTCGGCATTGCCCTTCAGCTTCTGGATGACCTCCAGTTCAATCTCGTCCGCGTGTTTCTTCCACTTCCGGTCCAGCCTGTTTTTCGTCTGAGCTTCCATCGGATACGTCTCTCGAATGAATTCGGATTCCGCAGTCTTCAGCCGGATTTTCCCCCGGAGAAAGACCTTCCTGAAGAGGGTGAATGAGCATGATTCATGCCAACAAACAGCGGCTTCGCCGCAGGCAGCAGGCCGCAGGCTCCAGGTTTCAGGAATGAAGTGGGTTCCGACCCCCGGGGGCCGTGGAAGCCGGGTATCGCTGAGGGAACGGCAAGCGGATCGATATAAGGAAGGGATTGCCGGGACGGGCCTTTCGTGCCGTTTTGGCATCGCAGAAAACGTGACGCTGTGCCGGATTTACGGACTGCGCCGGACACTCGCCGAGGGCGTTCCGTCAGGACAGTTAAAAATGTCCGGATGCCAGCCCTGACAATCAGAGGGCAAGAGGGTCTGAAGGTGAGAAGGTTGCAGAATCGGAGGGTACACATTGGCCCGTCGGCTTATCAACCGTTCTTACCCTCTCACCTTCTTACCTTCTCTTTGCCGGTGGGATGCGCCCCCGGTCACCGGCCTCATGATTGCCACAGCATATCCCTCAGGCCGCTCACCCGCTCGATGCGCCTCGACAGAGACGCCGCAAGGGCCTCCCGGCCCGCCCACAGGTCGACTCGCTTGCGGGCCCGCGTCACTCCCGTATACAGGAGCTCCCGCGTCAGCACGCGCGCATCGACCTCGGGAAGGATGAACAGCACGCGGTCGAACTCCGTCCCCTGGCTCTTGTGCACCGTCATGGCAAAGACCGTCTCGTGATCGGGCAGCCGGTAGGGCTCGAAGGTCCTCATGGTCCCGTCGGGGGCGGAGAAGAAGACGCGGAGGGCGCCGCCCGCGCTCGGGTCTGCGAGGGCGATCCCGACGTCGCCGTTGAAGAGCCTCAGGCCGTAGTCGTTGCGTGTCACCATGACGGGGCGGCCTTCGTACCAGAGGCGCCCGGGCCGCAGGAGCCCCACCCGGGCCAGGATCGCCTGCACGGCGCCGTTGACGGCGCCCACGGAATAGGGCCCCTCCCGCAGGGCACAGAGGATCCGAAATCGGTTGAACCGCTCGAAGATCTCCGCCGGCCCGCTTCCCTTCATGTAATCCCCGTAGCCCTCCAGCACGACGTCGACGAGCGCCCGCGAAAGGTCGCGGGGCGCGGGCACGGCCCGGAAGCCGAGATCGCCGCGCCGGCCCTCCTGCAGGATCGAGATCGCTTCTCCCGGGCCGCCTTCCCGAATCGCCCGGGACAGCTCACCGATCCCGCTTTCGGCCCCGAAGCGCCAGTTGCGCCGGAGTTCGACGATGCAGTCGCCGATGGGCGACAGGACCGTCGCATCCGGCAGGAGCGGCACGGCCTCGCCGCTCGCCTCGGCGATCCGTTTGCCGGCAGGGGCGGAGTACAGGCGCTCGCGCCCGGAGCCGCAGATGTCCCCGAGGACGGCGCCGGCCTCGACCGATGCCAGCTGGTCCCGGTCGCCCAGGAGGATGAGCCTCGCATCGGGGGACAGGGACCGGGCCAGACCGAAGAGGAGGTGCAGGGAGACCATGGAGGCCTCGTCCACGAGGACCGCGTCGACGGGCAGCGGTTCCTCTTCGCCACGGCCGAATCGGCTCAATCCCGGGCGGCGCCCGAGCAGGCGGTGCAGGGTGGAGGCTTCCATGCCGAAGAGCGCCTCCCGGATGCCCTCCGCACAGTCAAGCCTCCCGGCCGACTCCCGGATGGCCTCCTGGAGCCGGGCGGCCGCCTTGCCCGTCGGAGCGGCCAGGGCGAGCCGGAGCGGCCGGTCCGTCGACTGCTCGAGAAGCAGGGTGAGGACCCTCGCCACGGTTGTCGTCTTTCCCGTGCCGGGGCCTCCCGTGATCACGCTGAACGGCTGCAGGACGGCCACGGCCGCCGCGACCCGCTGCCAGTCGGTTTTCCCGCCCCGGTCGGGAAAGAGCCTCGCGATCCCTTCGCGCAGCCGCGCGGTGTCGACCGCGGGTGCCTCGCCCCGTGATCGCTCCCGGAGGAAACGGCCGAGCCCCTGCTCGGCATCCCAGTGCCGGTAGAGGTACAGGCGTGAGCCGTCGAGGACGAGGGGGCGCCGGTCGCCGGGGGCGCCGACGACGGCCGTTCGCCGAAGCGCGGACACCCACGCCTCCAACGCGGGGCACCGGGGCGCATCGTCGCCGGCCGCAACGGGCCTACCGGCGATCCCGGCCAGGTCGAGGCAGATGTTCCCTTCGGCCGAGGCGCGGCTCACGAGGGCGGCGGCAAGCCCGAGGGCCCCGTCCGGCGCCCCCGCAAGCCGCACCACCAGGCGCGCGAATCCCCGGTCGAGATCCGAGATGGCGCCTGACGCATGGAGATGTTCGACGATCCCCGGGTTCATGATCCCGCTCCCCCACAGGGCTCGGGCACGAGCCCTCCCGCAAGGGCCTCGACGAGCCGGCGATCGGGCCGGTCGCGGAAGATCCCGAAGCCGGGCCCCTGCGCGGGGTCCACGCCGCGCAGGAACACGTAGAAGACCCCGCCGAAGTGCCTGTCGTAGTCATAGTCCCTCAGGCGGCCCTTCAGATACTCGTGCAGGGCCACGGCATAAAGGTGATACTGGAGGACGTAGAGGTCCTCGCCCATGACGGCCGCAAGGGCCTCCGTCCCGTAGTCCTCGACGCGGGCCCCCAGGTGGTTCGATTTCCAGTCCACGAGGTAGAAGCGCCCGCCGTGCTCGAAGACAAGATCGATGAACCCCTTCATGAACCCCTCGACGGGCCGGAAGCGAAGCGACCCGAGCCGTTCCGGGATATCGCCCGCGATGCCCGCGGCGCCGGCGAAGAGCACCCGCAGCCCGGCGGGCGTAAGGGCCTTGAGGGGAAAGGTGAAGCCCAGCTCGTGCAGGCACCTCCCGCGGTCGAGTCCCGAAAGCCGGACGCCCCGCGCCGGCTCGAGGGGCGCCTCGACAACGCGACCGATCATGTCGCACAGGGTGTCGCACCAGAGCGGCTCGTAGCCGTACTCGGCGAGCGCGGCCTTCACGATGCCGTCGAGGGCGCCGCGGCCGGCGTCGGCGAAGTCGATCCGCTCGAAGACGGCGTGGAGGCATTTTCCCGCCCTCGGTCCCCGGGGAAAGGAGAAGATGTCCGGGCGGCCTGGCGCCGCCTCCGCAGACCGCCGGGGGACCCGTTCGTCGTGGTCGGGGCGCTCCGCAAGGCCCTCGCCGGCCGTCACGCCGCGGTCCGCGTCCTCGACGAGGGACGAGAAGCTCGCGATCGCGAAGGCCCGCTCCACCTCCCGGCGGAACTCGCGCGCCTCGAGCGCGCCCGTCCGGCCGGCATCGAGGCGGATCGCGGGGCCCGCCTCCTCGGGCATCGAGGCGACCTCGACGGCCCCGTCCGAGGCGGCGGCGATCGCCTCCATCTCGCGCCGCAGGCCCTCCCCGCCCATCCCCGCGACGCGGGCGGCCGTCTCGTCGACGGCGGACGACGGGTCGCCCTCCGGGCCGTGCAGGATCCAGGCAAGCGACGAGGTCTCTGCCCGGTTGATCGGCCCCCAGACGAGAGTGCAGCGGTTCTTCGCCCGCGTGACGGACACGTAGAGCAGGCGGACGTTCTCGGCAAGCTGCTCCCGCTCGGCCGCCCGGCGGGCTTCGTCGCCCGCGTCCTCCAGCGCCACGTTGAGCTGCCAGCCGTCCTTCTCGTCGTGGAAGTTGTAGACGTCCCCCGCGCGGGACGGCCCCCAGTTGAAGGGGCAAAAGACGACGGGGTACTCGAGGCCCTTGCTCTTGTGGATCGTGACGACCTTCACGGCGTCGGCGTCGCTTTCGAGGCGAAGCTGGTGCTCCTCGATCCTCGGCGTCTCCTCGTCGCGCTGCGTCGCCAGCCACTGGATGAGCCCGCCCGTGCCGGCACGCCGGCGTGCCTCCTCGCCGTGGAGCACCTCGGCCAGGTGCAGGACGTTGGTGAGGCGGCGCTCGCCGCCGGGAAGCGCGAGCAGCCGCGGGCGCACACCCTCGGTCCGCAGGAGGTCCCGGAACATGCGGACGAAGCCGTGGCGCTCCCATGTGTCGCGCCAGTCGTGGAACCGCCGGACCCTCTCCTCCCACGCCGCCGGGTCCCCCGAGAGCCTCTCGATCGAGGCGCCGTCGAGCCCCAAGAGATCGGTGGCGAGCGCCGCGCGGACGGCCGCCTCGTCGTTGGGCTCCGCGACGGCCTGCAGCACCCGCTCCGCCTGGCGTGCCTCCTCGGTGTCGAAGAGATTGCCCGTGGTGTAGAGGACGCTGTGGATCCCGAGCCCAGTGAGGGCCTCCTGCATGAGGAGGGCCTCTCGGTTCGTGCGGACGAGCACGGCCATGTCGGCCTCCCGCAGGGGCCTTTCGCCGATGCGGGCCTCGCCGCGGCGCCCGGCCTCGATGAGCCGTGCGACCTCGGCCGCCACGGCGCGGCGGATGCGTTCCCGGGCCCGCTCGGCCGGAACGGTCTCACCGCCGCCGTCGAGGACCCAGAGCTTCAGCGGGGGCTCGGCCCGCCCCCTGATCGTCAGCGAGGGGACCTCGCGGACGGCCGATTTCGCCTCCTCGAAGGGGACGGCCTCGTAGAGGAACGGGTGCCGCGGACGACCGAACAGGGCGTTGACGGCGCGGACGAGCCCCGGCTCCGCGCGCCAGTTCTCGGCCAGCGTGTAGCGCCTCTGCACGTAGGAGGCGGCGCGGATGTAGGCGAACAGGTCGGCGCCCCGGAAGCTGTAGATCGCCTGTTTCGGGTCGCCGATGAGAAAGAGCGCCGTCTCGCCCTGCCCGAAGGCAGACTCGAAGATGGCGAACTGCACGGGGTCCGTGTCCTGGAACTCGTCGACGAGCGCCGCCCGGTATTTCTTCCGGATCGCCCCGGAGAGGATGCCGGAGCCCTCCGACTGGAGCGCCGCCCGCAGGTCCGACAGCAGATCGTCGTAGGACCGGAGGTTGCGGCGCCGCTTCCGCAGGGCAAGCTCCTGCCGAACGTACCGGAACAGCTCGCAGCGCAGGAAGCGGACCTGCCCCTCCATCTCGCCCGAGGCGGCCCGCGCCACGCCCAGGAAATCGCCGAAGCGATCGAAAAACCGGTGGGTCGGGGCCTTGCCGTTCTTCTTCACGGCCGCCGCCAGGGTGTCGGGGCCGAACTTCAGGAGGTCCTCCGACAGGGGCAGCACGGCCCAGGGTCGCGCCAGAAAGGCATCCATCGCCTCGAGGTAGCGCTCCGTCTTCCCGTACTTGGTGCGGTTCAAGGCCTCGTCCCGCAGGGCCTTCTCCACCCCGGCGCGGCTCTTCGGCCAGGAACGGCGAAGCCCGGCAAAGGCCTCGCGCAGAGCCCCGAGACCCGCCAGGGCCGCGGGGGGGGCCTCGGGCAAGATTCGCGCATCGTGCCGGAAGGGCGCCGCGCGAAGCAGCGCGAGAAACGACGCCGGCCCCTTGAACCGCTCGCGGGCGTAAAGGACGAACTCGGGCGGCGCCCCGTAGAAGTGCTTCCGCCAGAAATCGCGGACGATCTCCTCGCGCAGCATGCGCTCGTCGGGCAGGAGCTCCGTGTCGAAGGGGCTGCCGCTCTCGAAGGCGTTCTCGGAAAGCATCCGGCGGCAGAAGGAGTGGATCGTGAAGATGGGGGCCTCGTCGAACCCCCGCAGCGCCTCCCGGAGCCTGTCGCGGGCATCCTTCCGGTCGGCGAGGCCGCGGGCGAAGTCGGCGAGGAACTGCTTGTCCGTCGCCTTCCCGGCCAGCACGTCGAGGGCCTCGCGGATCATTTTCCGGATGCGGTCGCGCAGCTCCTCCGTGGCCGCCACGGTGTAGGTCACGACGAGGATGTCCGAGGGCGCCAGGCGCCTCTCGACGATGAGCCGCAGGAACAGGCCCGCGATGGCGTAGGTCTTCCCCGTGCCGGCGCTCGCCTCGATGAGGTTTCTGCCGTCCAGCGGGCTTTTCAGCAGGTCGAACCGGGGAGTGGCTTCGGGCATCTCAGCGCACCTCCTCGGCCGACTCGAGCAGGGGCCTCAGAACCGCCTCGGCCAGCTCCCGGAACTCGCCACCCAGCGCGTCCGCCCCGTCGAAGCAGAAGCGGAAGTACGGGTCCTGCCCTTCGGCATGCCCGCGCTCCGACGCCCACGTCCGTCCTGCGGCCCTGAGGGCGTCCTCGCCCGCCTTCCCCCTGAGGAGATTCGCGACGTAGACCCGCGCCGTCTCGGGAAAGAACGGCAGGGGCATCGCAAGGCCCCGCCAGTACGTTTCCAGCAGCCCCGCCAGGAGGCGCTCCCCGTCGTCGTCGGGCCCGAGGGCGAACCCCCGGTCCTTGCCCAGGACGACGCAGCGACCCGGGTAGCGCTCACCCGCCCCGGCGCCGAGGGACAGGTGGTGGATCCAGGCGCGCAGCAGGTCTTTTGCCCGGACATCCGCATACCGGTAATGGACAAGGGCCGCAGGCCTTCCGAGCTCGAGCCTGCCCGTGAGCCGAAAGGGCCCCAGCGTCCGGTCCAGGTCGACCGCGCCCAGGGGCTCGCCCCGGAGGTGCGGCTTCAGGCGCTCCGCAAAGGCCCGGGCCCCCTCGCAGAGATCCTGGAACCAGCACTCCCCCGGCGTGCCCGGCGGGAGGCTGCCCAGCGCCCGGGCGGCGGGCAGCAGATCCCGCGCCTCGAGCCCCTCGATGCAGCGCGCCGCAAGCCGTTCGCCCAGCTCGTACCGTTCGAGGCCCTCGATGCTCATGGGCTCCACGTCGGCCAGGAGCGCCCCCGCCTCATCGAGACGGATCCCCAGCCTACGGGTCAGGAGGGTGCGGGCAGGGTTGGCAAAGAAGCGGACAAGGGCGTGAACGTCGACGGTTCGCCACGCCGGGGGCGGTTCGGGAAGGGGAGAGTCGATGAAGGGGCGCTTCCGCCCCGGGCCGGACAGGGCCGCGGCCGCGGCGGCGGCGTTCTCGGCGGAGTAGCTGCAGAACGCCCCTCCCCGGAAGTACTCGGGGCTGAAGGCCTGCAGGCGGTGCCTCACGACGATCGTGTCGCGGATGCGAGCCACGTCCGGGACCTCGAAGCCCTGATCGATGGTGTCGAGCAGCTCGCTCACGACGACCGACGGCGGCCGCTCGCTGTTGTCCTGGATGCTCTGCCCCGTGTAGCTGATGTAGAGCTTCTCCCGGGCCGACAGGAGCGCCTCGAGGAACAGGTAACGGTCGTCGAGGCGGCGGGAGCGGTCGCCCGGCCGCGGGCGCTCTTTCATCAGGTCGAAGCCCGGAGCCGCCGTCTGCCGAGGGTAGGCCGCGTCGTCGAGGCCGATGAGGCAGACCGCCCGGAAGGGGATGCTCCGCATGGGGAGCATGGCGCAGAACGTCACCCCGCCCGTGATGAAGCCCGAGGCGGACCCGGCCTCCTGTAGCGCCTCCTCGAGGTGGGCCTTCAGGACCCCGGTGCAGAGCTTCCCGTCGAAACCCGACTGCCCCTGCCGCTGCGCCGCGTCGCGGAGGGCCCGGCGCAGCGTCTGCACCTCGTCCTCCTCGTCGCCCTCAGGGAGAAAGAACCTCTCCAGGGCGGCCCCCAGGTGAGAGGCCCAGCCCTCGAGATCCCTGGGCTCCCGGAGGGATTCGGCAAAATCGAAAAGCGTCTCCAGGAACGCCAGGAACGAGCCGAGCGTGGCCGCCTCGCCTTCGGCCACCCCCTCGTGGGGCAGGATACCCATGAAGAGCTCATCGCCCCCGGCAGGCAGGGCGTACCCGAGCAGCAGACGGTCGATCCCCGCCTGCCAGGTGTTCTCCGCAAACCCCGGGAGCCCTTCCCTCTCGCGGCTTGCCCCGTCGATCCCCCACCGGATGCCGGTGTCGCGGATCCACCGGTGGACGAGGGCCAGGTCGTCGGCCCCCAGGCCGAACCGCCGCCGCAGGGCGTCTGTCTCGAGGAAGGAGGCCACTTCCGTGGCGCCCATCCGGCTGCCCTCGAGGTCGAGGAGCCGCAGGAAGGTGTCCGCCAGCGCGCTCTGGCTGCGCACGCCGCGGTCGGCGACGCTGAAGGGGAGCCGGCGCCGGTCGTCGCGGGGCAGGGAGAAGACGGCCTCGATGAAGGGGGCGTAGGTCTCGATCTCCGGCGTCATGACGAGGATGTCGGCGGGCGTGAGCGTCGGGTCGCGGTCGAGCAGTTCGAGGATCCGGTCCTGGAGGGCCTCGACCTCCCGCATGGGGCTGTGGCACGAGTGGACCCGGATCGAGTCGTCGCCCGCGGCGACGGCCGTCTTCTCCCCGTCCGCGCCCCGGTCGCGCAGGTTGAGGATGTCGGACTGGATCAGCGCCAGGAGGCTCTCCCCGGCAGGCGCCTCGGAGACGTCCGTCTCCTCGCACCCCGTGTCGTAGACCATCCGGAGGAAGTCGCGGCCCAGGGCGCCCATCGAGGCGAGCAGGCTGTTGCCCCTCTCCAGGTGGAGGGCCTCGTCGGACGGGGTCGTCCCGAGCCGGTCGACGAGCCTTCGCATCTCGCGGTCGGAGTAGATGAGGTACCAGTACTCCCGGCAGGGGTTCATGACGAAGAGGTTGACCTCGACGGTGCGGGCAACGGCATCGAGGATGCGTAGGTGGAAGGGTGGCAGGGCCGAAATGCCGAAGACGGAGATCCGCCGGGGCAGCTTCGCCTCTGCGGGCAAGGGCCGCTGCAGTCGGGCAAGGGCCTCCTTCCAGCGCGCCGCCCGGTGCGACCCCGGGCTTTCGGCCGCGAGCATCCGCCAGAGGACCGCCTGCCAGTGACGCTCCCCGTCCGACTCCCAGCCGAGCATCATGTCGGGACGGTAGACGAGGTACTGGTCGAAGAGACGGGCGATGATGCGGCTCAACTGGTAGCGCTTGAACCCGCGGCCGTCGTCGGCGAGGTAGACCTTCAGGGGCTCGAACCCCTCTTCGCCCAGGCACCGGGGCAGCAGGCGCATGACCCGCCAGGCGAGCACCTCCGGGTCGAAGGCCTCGGAGCTCGGCATGTCGGGAAGGACGTTGCGGAAGATCCCCTCGATGAAATGGTTGGGAAAGGGGAACCGGACGTTGGCGCAAATGCCCAGGTGCCGCGCCAGCTCCAGCGAGAGCCAGCGCTCCATGCCCCGGCTCTGGACCAGGATGATCTCCGGGGCCATGGGGTCTTCCTGCGGCGCGCGCAGAACCTCCTCGAGCTTGCCGGCGAGGGCCTCGAGGCGGTTGCTGGTGTAGAGCTTCAAACCGGGCATGCCCCACTTTTACTCGATTCACCGTGGGAAGCTCAAACGAAAAGTGGGCAAACGGGCGGCGGGCATAAAAAAACCCCCGGTGTGGGGAGCACCGGGGGTTGCAGGGCAACTGTGTTTACTTGATGGTGTCCTTGAGAGCCTTGCCGGCGGTGAACTTGGGTACCTTCTTCGCCTTGATCTTGATTTCCTTGCCGGTCTGGGGGTTGCGGCCGGTGCGGGCAGCGCGCTTGGAGACCGAGAAGGTTCCGAAGCCGACCAGTGTGACCTTGTCACCCTTCTTCAGGGCATCCGAAACCGCCTTCAGGGTTGCGTTGATGGCCTTCTCCGCCGCGCTCTTGGAGCCAAGTGCCTTGGCTACCACTTCAACGAGTTGTCCCTTGTTCATGTAAAACTCTCCTCCTTAATTGTATTTAGTAGGGTTGTCATGAATCCTTCGCGCTTGTTTCCTTTGTTCGGTGCTTTGATGACCATCCCCCTTTCGAAAGGAAATCAGCCACCGGATTCAAAATCGGTGGCAGTATAGCCCAGGAATCGCTCCTAGTCTAGCTTTTTTCGCATTCCGCAAAACATTTTTCCCGATGGGGCGCGATTTTTTCCGGCAAATCCCCGGAAAGTTGTCCCGTCGAAGTGCAAGATACATGCCCCTTTCGAGGCCATCCAGGCCGCAAACCTGCTCCTGGAGAACTTTTCCGGTTTCTTCCCCTGAACCCGGCATCAGACGGCCGTTTCGGCGCAAAGCCTCTCGCCACGGGGGTTTTGGGGCGTCCCGCGACCGCGGGACGGGACCCGACCGGCGCGCGGTCGCACGGGCTCGAGGAATCGCAGCCGGCGCGCCCGCAACCTTGACGCCTCTCACCGAATTTCCGACAAGGCCGCGGCCCGGTACGGGCGGGGCCCCGCCCGTCGAATCCTTTGCCATGTTGCGGGGATGATGGTAAAAGACAGGGGCAAGGGCACAGGGTAAAGGGTTCAGGGGGTTGGAGGAAATAGAATTAACGCTGTCTCCCACACTGCGCACGCTTCGAACAGTCTGGAGGGTTCATGTCCATCGATCTCGTGATCGTCTTCGTGGCCGGTTTTACCGCCGGCGGAATCCTGCTGTGGGTCCTCACGCGGCTTGTCTCCCAGAAAGAGGCCATGAGGCAGACCGACGAGCTTCGGCAGTCTATCACCGCCCGGGTTTCCGAGATGGAGGGCCGCGCCCGTTACGCCGAGGGCCAGATGGATCAGCTGCGGTGCCAGCTCGACCTGTCGGAGAATGAAATCGCGGGGTTGCGCAAATCCCTCGACGACGAGCGCGTTCAGGCCGTGGAAGCCCAGGCACGGCTGGCCGAGTCCGCCCGCAGCATCGAGCGGCAGCGGGAGGTCATCGAGACGATGAGGACGGAGATGACCGATACCTTTCGGGCCCAGGCCTCGGCCGCCCTCGAGAGCAGCAACCGCAGCTTCCTGGAGCTGGCATCGGAGAGCCTCGGCAGGATTCTCGAGCAGACGAAGGGCAAGCTGGGCGAGCACCAGGCGGGGCTCGAGGGGACGATCCGGCCGCTCCAGGAGACGCTGAGGCGCTACGAGGAGCAGCTGCGGGACCTGGAGAAGGCCCGCGCCGAGCAGTCTTGGAACCTGGCCCAGCAGATCAGGGCCCTCACCGAGATGAACGAGTCGCTGCAGCGGGAGACCTCGAGCCTCTCCACGGCGCTTCGCAAGCCGCAGGTGAGCGGCTCCTGGGGCCAGATGTCGCTGCGGCGCGCGGCGGAGCTGGCCGGCATGGCCCCCTGGTGCGATTTCTACGAGCAGGTCACCGTGGACACCGAATCGGGAAAGCTCCGGCCCGACATGGTCGTCCGCCTGCCCAACGGGCGCGTCATCGTCGTCGACGCCAAGGCGCCCGTGGACGCGTTCCTCACCGCCCTGCAGGCCTCCACCGAGGAGGACCGGAAGAGGGCCTTCGCGGGGTACGTCGCCGCCGTGCGCGCCCACATGAACGGGCTGGGGTCGAAGGCCTACTGGGACCAGTTCGAGGAGTCGCCGGAACTGGTCGTCATGTACCTGCCGGGCGAGACCTTTTTCAGCGCCGCCATCGAGAACGACCCGGGCCTCATCGAGGACGGCAGCCTCCGGAAGGTCATCCTCGCCACCCCCACGACGCTCATCGCGCTGCTCAAGGCCGTGGCCTACGGGTGGCAGCAGGAGCAGGTGGCAACGGGGGCGCGCGAGATCAACCGCCTGGGCCGCGAGATCTACGAGCGATTCTCCGTCGTGGCGGACCACATCACGAGAGCCGGGGCCAATCTCTCGAAGGCGGTCGAGGCCCACAACGACGCCGTCCGCTCCATCGAGACGCGGCTCATGCCCTCCTTCCGCCGGTTCAAGGACCTGGGCGTCTCGACCAGCCGGGAGCTGCCCGAGGCCATGGACGAGATCCGGGTGACGGCACGCGAGACGATCGCGGGAGTGGAAGCAAACGAAAAAGAAGGTGAGAAGGTGTGAAGGTAAGAAGGTTGGCAAAGGACACACCGGACACAGACCGCCGGCCTCTCCAACCTCCTCACCCTCTTACCCTCTTACCTTCTGCCTCGCAATAGAGCGCCCCCGGTCACGGGCCTCTTAGAAGATGCGTCGCTGCAGCTTGCTCTTATGCATCACCGTCGCCGCGATCTCCTCGATCGACATGGTGGTGATGTTGAGGTAGGGGATGTTCTTGGAGACGTAGAGGAACTCCGCCAGGGAGATCTCCTTCTGGCACTGCTCGAGCGACGAGTACCGCCCGGTGGGCCGGCGGGCGGCCCGGATCTTCTGGAGCCTGTCCGGGTTGATCGTGAGGCCGTAGAGCCTGTCCCGGTGGGGCTGCAAAACGCCGGGGATCTTCCGGTACTCGATCAGCAGGTCCTCCTCGGTGAGCGGGTAGTTCGCCGCGTAGATCCCGTACTGAAGCCCCAGGTAGAGACAGGTGGGCGTCTTGCCCGTGCGCGAGACGCCCACCAGGATGACGTCCGCTTTGTCGTAGTTCTTGGTGGTGATGCCGTCGTCGTTGGTGAGGGCGTAGTTGACGGCGTTGATCCGGATGTCGAGTTCATCGCCCGCGGAAGGGTGGTGGGAGCTGCCGCCGAGGCTGGGCTGCACCCGAAGCTCCTCCTCCAGGGGCCCGATGAAGGCGTCGAAGAGATCCACCACGGCGGCCTCGCTCGACAGGATCAGCTTGCGGATCTGGGAGTTGACGATCGTGCTGAAGATGATCGGGCGCGAGCCCGTGTGTTCCCTCGCGTCGTTGATTTGCTCGAGGGCGTCCTGCGCCTTCCACAGGGTGTCGATGAAGGGAAGCGTGACTTTCTGGAAATCGACGTCGTCGAACTGGATGAGAAGGCTGTGACCGAAGGTCTCGGCGGTGATCGCCGTCCGATCGGAGATGAAGAAAACGGCTCGCTTGATCGACATGGGCGTACTTTCGCGGGGAGTCGGGACCGGCGGCGCGTGTCGCACAGGCTCAACCCGCGACGATGTCCTCGCGCCCCCATTGTAAGCAAAACCCCTGTCCTGTAAAGCCCTTTTTTACCGGGGAGCCCGGTGGCGGCCGGCTTGACATTTCGCGGCATCTCCGATAAGAGCACGTCATTGCCCCGCCATTTTCGCGTACCGGAAGGCTGACCATGAACATGACCGACGTCCTGCGTCGCTACGAGCCCGACCTCAGGCAGGTGGAGGAGCACCTCGGCAAGTACCTCCACTCGGAGGTCCCCTTCATCCCCCAGGTCATCAACCACCTCATCACGAGCGGCGGCAAGCGGTTCCGCCCCCTCATGCTCCTGGCCTCGGCGGACCTGTGCGGCTACCGTGGGGAGCGGCGCTACCCCCTTTCGGCGGTGATCGAGTTCATCCACACGGCCACGCTGTTGCACGACGACGTGGTCGACGGCGCGGAAACGCGCAGGGGCAAACCCTCGGCCAACAATGTCTGGGGCAACGCGGCGGTTGTGCTCGTGGGGGATTTCCTCTACTCGCGCTCCTTCACCCTCATGACGCGCGACGGGGACCTGGCCATCATCAAGCTCATCTCGGAGACGACGAACACCATGGCCGAGGGGGAGGTCTTCCAGCTCCTCAAATGCGGCGACGTGGGGATCACCGAGGAGGACTACTTCACCCTCATCGAGAAGAAGACGGCCGTCCTCATCGCGGCGGCGTGCGCCGTGGGAGGGCTCATGGCCGGGGCGGCGCCCGACCGGGTCGTGGCCCTGCAGGCCTTCGGGCACGCCATGGGGCTCGCCTTCCAGCTCACCGACGACACCCTCGACTACGTGGCGGCCGAGAAGGAATTCGGGAAGGCCATCGGCATGGATATCAAGGAGGGGAAGATCACCCTGCCTCTCATCAGGACGCTTTCCCGGTGCAGTGCCTCGGAAAAGGAGACCATCCGGGGGATCGTGGAGCGCAAGCAGGCGACGGACGACGATATCGGGGCGGTTTTCGGCCTCATCGGGAAATACGACGGGATCCCCTACGCCCTGGATCGGGCCAGGGCCATCATCGCCGAAGGCAAGGCGCGGCTCGTCCCCTTTCAGGATGGCGAGGCGAAGGCCGCGCTCCTGGCCATGGCGGACTTCATCGCCGAGCGCACCCTCTGAAAACAGGGTTCAGGGTACAGGGGCCAGGCAGGATCAAGAAACAACGACAAGACATCAAAAGGACCGGGCAGACGATTTCCCGGTCCTTTTCTTTTTTCCGCTGTTTGGCTATTGAGGTCTAATCCCCGCTGCTTTCGCGATACGTGCCGCGGACTCCATCTCGCTGCGCACGAAGCGCGCGAAGTCTGCCTGGGTCGAGATCATCGGCTCGAATCCGAGTTTGGCGAATTCCCCGCGCAAACCAGGAGAGGAAACGGCTCGAGCCACATCCTGCGCAATCTGGTCCACGACGCGGGCGGGAGTGCCGGCAGGCGCCCAGATGCCCCACCAGGTGGTTTGCACGAAATCCACGACACCGGCTTCCGTCATGGTCGGCACCGAAGGCAACCCGTCATTACGCGTCGAGCCGGTCACGCCAAGCGCGACAAGCTTGCCCTCCCGAACGGGCTTCAGCGCGATGGCTATCGGCGGAAACCAGTAGGTCGTCTGGCCGGCCATCGTGGCGGCATTCGCCTCCGGCCCTCCCTTGTAAGGAACATGCATGACTTCGATGCCGGCCGCCATCTTGAATTTTTCGGCGACGAAATGCGTGCCGCTTCCGCTGCCTGCTGTGCCGTACTTCAGCTGGCCAGGCCGTGCCTTTGCAGCCGCAATCAGTGCAGAAACAGATTTCACTCCCGATGACGGTCCTGTGACGAGGACGTAGGGCTGTGAAGCGAGCGGCGCAATATCAATGAAATCCTTCGCGGGGTCATAGGGAAGCGTCGCATACAGCACCGGAGTCGCCGCGTAGGCGGACCCCGTTATCAGCAGGGTGTATCCGTCCTTGGGTGCCTTTGCAGCCGCATCGGTTGCAGCCACAACACCCGCGGCGGTGAGATTCTCCACGACGACGGGTTTGTTCCAGAGTTCAGAGAGTTTCTGGCTCACCGCACGGGCAATGAGATCCGTGGCGCTTCCCGCCGTGAACGGAACGATGACCCGAACCGGCTTTATCGGGTAGTCCTGGGCGTATGCGCCTGCAGCAAAGCACACGGCGATACAAGAAAACGCAATGATTCTTGCGATTTTCATGGCTCCCTCCTGTATACCTGTGTTGATGGCTGTTTCTTTATACAATACACGAATGTCTGAACGCCGGGTGAGCCCCTGGAGTCGATCACACGGAAATCTGCCGGTTAGACTCAGGCATGTGGCGCTCCGGCCGGTTAAAGGGAGGTTGTCCAATTGACGGGGTTTCGGATGGGTACTACATGTAATAAATATGTCTGTTTGGACAAGGACCGTCAAGAAGAGAGATGGCTGCCCAGCTCCTCTAGATGATATACAGCCCCTTCCTCTCGGCGATCTCGCCCAGGTCGCCCGCCCGGACCATGGCGACGGCCCTGGGCAGGCTCTCCATGATGTCGCGGGCCGTGATGCCGTCCTCGCCCTTGCCGGCAGCCGCGAGGTCTCCCGCCAGGCCGTGGATGAAGACGCCGGCTCTCACCGCTTCCTGGAGGGGAAGCCCCAGGCCGAACATGGCCCCGATGGCCCCCGTCAGCACGTCGCCCGAGCCCGCCGTGGCCATCCCCGAGTTGCCGCTCATGTTGACGAAGACGCGACCGTCGGGCAGGCCGATGAGCGTGTGGGCGCCCTTGAGCACGATGATGGAGTCGAGCGAGGCGGCCGTCTCCCGAACGATGCCGATGGGGTCCTTCTCGATGACGCTGACGCTCTTTCCCGTGATGCGGGACATCTCTCCCGCGTGGGGCGTCAGGATCGTTTCGTAGCGGCGTTTCTTGAGGAACCGGGGTTGTTTTGCGATTGCCGTGATCCCGTCGCCGTCGATGAGGATCGGTTTTTCGATCTTGGCCGCAAGCTCCCGCACGAGCTTCTGCGTCTCCTCGGCAAGGGAGAGCCCCGGTCCGAGGACAACGAGGTCCACCCGTCCCGCCAGCTCGAGCAGCGCCGTCTTGTTGCTCAGGGCGATGCTTCCCGACGCGGTTTCCCGCTGGGGGACGAAAACGATCTCGCCTGCCTGCGCGGCCAGCCCGGGGATCGCCGACGCGGGCGCCGCGAGGCGCGAGTAGCCCCCTCCCGCCTTCAGAAAGGACAGCGCCGAAAACGCCGGGGCCCCGTAGTAACCGGCAGCCCCCGCGACGAAGAGAACGTCGCCGAAGTCCCCCTTGTGCCCCCATGCCCTGCGGCCGGGGAGCGGGGGCGGGTCGTTGACCTCCAGGGCGATCGACTCGGAGTCGTAGAGCTCGGGGGGGAAGGAGATGTGGGTCACGAAGAGCTTCCCTCCGAAGAGGAACCCGGGGTAGAGGAGGTTGCCCTGCTTGGGCAGTCCGAAGGTCACCGTGGCCGCCGCGCGGACGGCCGTTCCCATCACGGCCCCCGTGTCACCGTTGATCCCCGAGGGGATGTCGAGGCTGAAGACGGGCTTGCCGAGCGCGTTGACGAGTTCGATCACTTCCCGGTGAAGGCCCTCCACGTCGCGGTCCAGGCCGGTGCCGAAGAGGGCGTCGATGACGGCGTTGGACTGCAGGACGTAGTTACGCACGTCGTCGACGGACTCCACCGGCCGGACGTCGACGGCGAGGTTGAGGAGCATCTCCAGGTTCTTGCGCGCGGCCCCCCTGTAGCGGCTCTTCTCGGCCAGGAGGAAAACCTTGACGATGCCGCCGCCCGAGTGGATCCTCCGTGCCACGACGAAGCCGTCGCCGCCGTTGTTGCCCCCGCCGCACAGGACGGCGAATCGCCGCCCAGCGATTTCCGTCTCGCCGGCCAGCGCGTAATAGGCGGCGATCCCGGCGTTCTCCATGAGAATCTCCTCGGGGATGCCCAGCTTCTCGATGGCGTAGCGGTCCATCGCCCTCATCTCTTCCGTCGTGGCAACCTTCATGCATCCTCTCCTCTCGAGCACACCAGACCCGTCTGCACCGTAAGTGCCGCAAAACAATTTTGCCGGCTCAAAAGCGCTTTGCGACGGGTCTAAGCTCCCTGCACTGCTCCGCCGCAAACTCGCCCTCCGGGTTCAGACATGTGGCTCCGCGGCCGTTCCGATTCGCCAAGAACCGTTCGCGCAAAGACGCTTTGAACGAGCCATGCAAAACCGTTTCGCGTCACTTTTCCGCTGCCTCATACCCGCGTCTTTCGCCGCTTCCCAGCTCAATTCCTTAGCTTCTTCACTAGAGCGGCCACCCTCTTTCCCAGCTTGCGGCCGTTCTCCGCCGCCGCCGCGTCGGGCGCCCCCAGGCAGGACACCCCGTAGTGGCCCGTGGCGTCGAGGGGGTCGCCGACGACGATCATGCCGTAGATCAGCAGGGCCTGGAGGATGGAGATCATTGTCGTCTCCTTGCCGCCCGACGGGTCGGCGCCCGTGGCGAAGGCGGCGCCCACCTTGTTCTCCATCTTCTTCCGCACCCCCACGTACTTGTCAAGGACATCCTTGAGCGGCGCCGCCATAGACCCGAAGTAGACGGGAGAGCCCGCGATGATCCCGTCGGCGACGACGAAATCCTCCTTCGAGACGTCCGCCGTGGACTTGACCACGGCCTGCACGCCCTCGACCTCCACGACCCCCTTTGCGATCTCCTCGGCGAGCTTTTTGGTGTTGCCCGACCGGGAGAAATAGAGAATAAGCACCTTCATGATGTTTGCCTCCTTTTCTGACAGAACCCGTAAACCCGATGCCCGTTCTGTCCTCGGCGGTGCCGTCTCAGGAACGGCTTAAGGCAAAAGGCGTAAGGCTCAGGGCAGGACAATTTCTATCGAGCCTTTTTCCCCGGGGCCCCGGCTGTTAAATCGAGCAGCGCCGGCGGGAGGTGCTTCCCGGCGACCTGCCTTGCCGCGACGCCCGCCGCGAACCCGGCGGCAAGATCGATGTCGAGCTTCCGGTACACGTGGGCCGCGAGGTAAGAGGCAAAGAAGACGTCCCCTGCCCCCACGGTGCTCACGGATCGACGAACCGCTTCGGCCGCGAAGTGCCACCCCTCCCCGAATCGGGTCCACACGCTCGCGCCCCTCGAGCCCCGGGTGATCACGGCCTCGTCGATCCGGAAGCGCTTTAGGAACCCCGGCAGGCTCTCGCGGAAGTGATCGAGCATGAGGGTGAGTTCCCCCTCGTCGGCCTTGATGATGTGGGCGGAATGCAGAGCCTCTTCCAGCCCTTGCGACAGGCCGGGGACAACCCGGCCGTTCACGAGCCTGCGCAGATACCCCTGGACGTCGAGGCTCACGAGCTTCTTCGATTCCGCCATCAGCGCCACGGCCTGCGGGTCGATGTCGTCGGGGTGAAGGGGACCCGCATGGAAGTGTCGGACCGTCGCAAGGAACGGTTTCAGCTGGGCCGACGAGATGGGGCTCGCCGCTTCCGGCATGAGCTGCTCGCGGAAGTCCCCCCGGGACTCGTTGACGAAGCGCGTGGTGCGGGGGCTCCCGCCTGCGTGGACAGCCACACCCTCGCCGGCAAGAACACCCAGGAGAGGCCTGTCCCCATCGGCGATGTTTGTCACGACGGCCGTCGCCACGCCGAGCCGCTGAAAGGTAAGCCCCCCGTAGGCGACCACCCCTCCCAGGCGTTCTGACGTCCTGCGGTTCTCGACGATGCGGTCGATCGTGACGGACCCGACGACGAGGACCTCGGGATCGTGTTTGGCAGGTTTTGTTTTCATCGTGCGGGACAACACCTCATCGTCAATGAGAGGGTAAGAGGGTGTGAAGGTAAGAAGGTTGGAGAAGCGGAGAGCATGCGTTTGGCCTCCCGTATATCCAACCTTCTCACCCTCTCACCTTCTCACCTTCGCCATAATAGAATGATGCGAGCCCTGTCACCAGCCTAAAAACCCATGGATCAGGTATCCCGCGATCAGCGCCACCCCCGTGATCAAATACACCTTGATGATGGCGATATTCGCAGGGATCACCTTCAGCCGGTCCCGGTAATTTTTTCTCAGGATCTGAACCGAGCTGAGCGCCGTCGGCAGGGCCAGCAGCGCCAACAGAATCGGCAGGGGCGCCAAGCCGGCAAGAACGGCGCCCGCCAGGGTCCCGAAGGCGCAGAGCAGCCCCGCCCCGTAGAGAACGATGCCGGTTTCGCGTCCGAACCGGGCCACGAGGTTCATCTTCCCGCTCCGCCGGTCTTCCTCGTAGTCGGGGATCTCGTTGATGACGATCATGGACCACATGAGAAACCCCGGAACGAGGGATACGACCAGCGGCTCGACATCGAAGGTCTGCCGCTGGACGTAGTAGGACCCCATCACGAGGACGGGCCCGAAGTTGACCAGGAGCCCCAGCTCGCCGAAACCCCGGTAGGCGAACTTGACGGGAGGAACCGTGTAGAAGATGGATGACAGGATCCCGACGGCCCCGATGAGCAGGACGGGCCATCCCTTCAGGAAAGCCAGGTAGATCCATACGGCAATCGTGATGCCGTAGCAGACAGCGACACCCCTTTTGAGATCGCTTACGGTGAGAAGCCCCTCCGTGAGCACCCCGCTTCCGCCCGTGTAGGGGTTTTTCTCGTCGCCCCAGGCCCGGTCGACGGCGTGAAGGTAATCCAGGACGTCGTCGAGCATGTTGAGACCGAAGTGGTGCACCGTCACCCCGATGAAGACGAGCAGGAAGGCGAAGGGATCGAAGACCTCATGCCTCGCCCAGGCGAGGGCGGCGGCCATGCTCACGGGGATGAAGCTGGGCGGCACGAACTGGACGCGGATCGCCTGGATCCAGGGGGCAACCGGGTTTCCGACCCTTACGTTTCCGGATGTCTCGATTTTGAGGCGCATCGGCTTCGTTCCGGCGTGCTCGTGAGGGTTGATGGGCGTCGGGCAGGGAAAACAGGGATATGTGTATCGCCCCCGGGCCGCCGGGCCCGGGGGCGGCGTGTTCCTACTTCAGGGAGTCCTCGAAACGGCGGTTCGCCTCGTCCCAGTTGACGATGTTCCAGAAGGCCTCGACAAACTTCGCCCGGAGATTCTTGTAGTCCAGGTAGTAGGCGTGTTCCCAGACATCGAGCACCAGAAGGATTCGAAGCCCCGGATAGACGTTGACGTTGTGCTTCTCGATCTGCATGATAAGCGGCCGGTTCGTGAGGACACAGTGGCTCAGCGCCGCCCAGCCGGAGCCCTCGGCGCTCACGGCCGCCTGGGTGAACTCCTTCTTGAACTGCTCGTAGCCGCCGAACTCCTTGTCGATGGCCGTGCCCAAGAGCCCCACGGGCTTGTCCGCCGCCTTGCCCTTCGGGGCCAGGTTCGCCCAGAACAGCGAGTGGAGCACGTGCCCGCCCAGGTGGAACGAGAGCTCCTTCAGGGTCGACTTCATGTCGATATCGGCCTTTTCCTTTCGTGCCTTCTCGATCCGCTCGAGCAGGCCGTTGGCCCCCGTCACGTAGGCCGCATGATGCTTCTCGTGGTGGAGCCGCAGCTGTTCCTCGGAAATGAAGGGTTCGAGATCCTTGTACCCGAAGGCCAGCTTGGGCAGTGAGTAAAGATTCGTGGTTCCCATGATGAGCCCTTTCTATGACAGGCGATGACGCCCGGCGTGTTGGTTTGGCAGTAAACCTACTTTTTTTAAGGGGGAACGGGGTGAAATTGCAAGAAAAATTCTTCACCTCTCCGTCTCGGCGCGAAGCCAGGACAGGTAGGGTTCGCTGCCCGCCTCGATGGGGCAGGCGATGATCTCCGGCACCTCGTAGGAATGGTTGGCGCGGATGGCCGCCTCGACGGCCGCGTAGTCCGCCCGTCTCGTCTTGATGATGCAAAGCCACTCCGCCGACCGCTCCAGGGCCCCCTTCCACCGGTAGCAGCTCTCGACGGGGCCCATGACCTGGACACAGGCCGCCAGCCTCCGCTCCACGAGGGTCTGCGCAATCCTGTCCGCCTCCTCCTTCGACGGGGCCGTGGTGGACACCTGGATGAAGTCGCTCATGGCTCCTCCGGATCCGTGGCTACCGTCCAGCAGCGGCGGCCCGGAATTGCAGATAGAGATAGAGCCCCGCACCCGCGGTCATCATGGCCAGGCAGAGGATCTGGCCGATCGTGATCAGCCCGAAGTACAGGCCGATGTGCGCGTCGGGCTCCCGGACGTACTCGATGAAGAAACGGACGGCGCCGTAGCCGATCAGGTAGTAGGCCAGAAACGCGCCCTCGAAGGGGCGTTTCCGGCGCATGCCCCAGAGGACCGCGAAAAGGAACAGTCCCTCGAAGAAGGCCTCGTAGAGCTGGGAGGGGTGGCGCAGCGCGCGCGTCGGGTCGAGGGGAAAGTACATCCCCCAGGGAACGGCCGTCGCCCGGCCCCAGAGCTCGCCGTTGATGAAATTGCCGATCCGCCCGAAGGTGTATCCCAGGGGCACGCAGGGGATCAGCAGATCGGCGAGATCCCAGAACCGGACCCGCTGAATGGTGCAGAACATGGCGGAGGCCACGACGATGCCGATGAGCCCACCGTGAAAGGACATGCCGCTGATGCCGACGAACTTGACGCCGTTGGCGAAGGAGAAGGGCAGAAAGATCTCAAGGGGATGCCGGATGAAATAGTCCAGATTGTAGAAGACCACGTAACCGAGGCGCCCCCCGAGGATGAGCCCGAAGATGCCCCAGACCATGAAATCCTGGATCGTTTCCCTCGTGTAGGGAAACTTCTCCGTGCGCAGCCGGTACGCGATCAGCAGGTACGTCAGGGCGAAGGCCACGATGTACATGAGGCTGTAGTACCGGACCTGGAAGGATCCGATCGAGAAGATGCTCGGGTCGATCTTCGAGGGCAGGTGCTGCCAGAACGCGATGAAATTATCCAACGTGAAACTCCATTTCGTCGATACTACGATTGTCGCTCTCGTTCGAACGATAGAGGTTGAGAAGGTGAGAAGGTAAGGAGGGTGGACAGCCCGGTGCCGATCCGACTTTTCTTACCCTCTCACCCTCTTACCTTCTGTCTTCAGCGGCCCGCGTACCCTTCGCCCTTGAGCTCCTCGACGTAGAGCTGCGCCGAGAAGGCCGCCGTGGCGCCGTCGCCGCAGGCGGTCACGACCTGGCGCAGGAGCTTCTCGATGCAGTCGCCGCAGGCGAAGATCCCCGGCTCGGAGGTCTTCATGTCCCGGTCCGCCACGATGTAGCCGTCCCTGCCGAGCTTCACGACCCCTTTCAGGAACTCCGTGTTCGGGACGAGGCCGATGAAGACGAAGACGCCGTCGGCCGGGACGTCGCGGGTCTGCGCCGCGTCCTTCACGCCGGCGAGCTTCACGTGCGTCACCGCGTCGGCGCCCCCGATCGCCGTCACGACCGACTCCCAGGCGAAGGCGATCTTCGGGTTCGAGGCGGCCCGCTCGCGCAGGATGGGCGTGGCGCGCAGCCGGTCGCGGCGGTGGACGATCGTCACCTTGCTCGCGAAATTGGTCAGGAAGAGGGCCTCCTGGACGGCGGTGTCGCCGCCGCCGATCACGATGACCTCCCGGTCTCGATAGAAGGGCCCGTCGCAGGTCGCGCAGTACGAGACGCCGCGCCCCGTGAACTCCGCCTCGCCGGGCACCCCGATCTTGCGCCAGTTGGCCCCGGTGGCCACGATGACGGACAGGGCCTCGAAGCTGCCCGCGTCGGTCTTCACCCGCCAGCCCGGCATCCCGGCGATCTGCGTTTTCTCCAGCCCCGAGACGGCGGCATAGGTCGTCTCGAGCCCGAACTTCTTCGCATGCTCCTTGAACTTCTCCACGAGCTCGTAGCCGCCGATGTCCGGCACGCCGGGGTAGTTCTCCACGAGGTGGGTCACGGTGATCTGGCTCATGACCATCCCCGACTCGACGAGCAGCGTCCTGAAGCTCGCCCTCGAGGCGTAGAGGCCGGCCGTGAGGCCGCCCGGCCCCCCGCCGATGATGATGACGTCGTATGTGTTTTCCGGCAGTTTCTTTTCACTCATGATGTTCCCGCCTTCCTCACTTGAACAGTTTCTCGATACCCTTCAGCGACTTCTTGGCGGCCTTCTGCTGCTCCTTGCGCGCTTTTTTCTCTTCCTTCTCCCGCTCTTTCCGAAGGGTCTCGACATCGCCCGCAACGGCCGTCCCCACCGCCGCTGACGACCCGGCGGCCTGCGTCGACGCAGGCGCATCAGCCTCCTGCGTCATCGCAGGAGACGCATCGTTCCCGGCTGCCGGCACGGTCTCCTTCTGCTTCCCCTCCCGCGCCCTGCGGATGAGGTACGTCGCGAAGGCCTTGCCGAACTGGCCGATGAAGCCCGCCGCCAGCACGACGAGGGCCCACTTCAGGACGAGCCAGACGACACCCGCCTCGGTCGAGAAGAGGTTGTGGAGGATGGTTTCCATCACGGCCGGATCACCTTCTTCTCGATGAGGTCGACGATCCCCGCGATGTCGTCGAGGTCGAACCGGGGCGCGGTCAGCCCGCCGGGGTCGTCGCCGGCCACGGCCATGAGCGCGCGGTCCTCCCTCGACAAAAACTCCCTGCCCCGGGCCCTTCGCCAGACCTCGATCTTCGGGTACGGGTTTTTCTTGAAGCCTTCCGCCAGGATCACGTCGACATCGCGGATGAACCGCTCCCCCAGTTCCCCGAGGCCCGGGTCCCCATCGGTGTCGGCCATGACGGCCACCTTCCCCGGCGAGGCCAGCACGGTCAGGGCCGCCCCGGCCCGGCGGTGGCGCCAGCTGTCTTTCCCCTCGTGGTCGACCTCGAACCCGTGGCGGTTGTGCTTGATCGTGGCCACCCGCAGGCCCCGGCGGATCAGCTCGGGGATCAGCTTCTCGACGAGGGTCGTCTTGCCGCTGCCCGAGTAGCCCACGATGGACACGATGGGGATCTTCTTCATCGCTTCCGCACCCCGATGTTTACGAATCGCAGCCAGGGCCTCATTTCCGGCGTCCCGCCCCCGCGGGCGATGACCTCGAGAATGCGCGCCGGGTCCGCGGCGGCCGCACCGCCGAGGTGCGTCACCGGGGTGTCCCGGAAGATCTCCTCGCACAGCGGCGTGGTCGGCCCGATGAGGGCCACGTGGCGGGGCCGGCCCAATTCGCCCAGGATCCCCTCGAGGGTCCCGTTCAACAGCGTCGTGGCCGTGACGATGGCGACCTCGCAGTCCCCGAGGGCCTGCCGCCTCTCCGGCTCCGGCGTGTCCCGCTCGATGACGGTGAGCCGCACCCCGGCAGCCTCGATCCGCGGGACGATGGGCCGGAAGAGACCCACCATGGCGACACGCTCGCCGGGGCGCAGGCCCATGAGGGCGATCGTGTCCGTCTCCTTCTCCGGCAGCGCCGGGTGGATCAGCGCGTTGGCGGCGGCGAGCCCCAGGGCGCGATCGACGGCGACGGCTCCTTGCACGAGGCGATCCAGCAACGCATCGGCCCCCCTGCGGGCATAACGCCCGGGGTCGTGACGGGGCTCGATCTCCGTCCCCACGGCCTCTTTCAGGCGCGCTGCAAGGCCCATGCGGCCACCCTCCAGGACGACGGTGACGTAGCTTGCGCCGATCCGGACGTCCTCGACGGAGTGCCGCCGGCTCTCGTCGAGCAGGCGGCGGTGCAGCCGGCCGACCATTTCGTTCTGTTGCATCACCGGTTAACCGTACCCGAGATCGATTGCAGCGTCAAGGAGCAAGGGTGGTTGACGGCAGGGCGGCGGTTCAGTAGAATGAACCGCGGCGTGCCGTCGGGCCGCCGACTCCAGTCCACGCATCAGGAGGTGCCCATGCCCGCAAGAAAGACGATCGGATCGACCGCCTTCGCGGCGGCACTTGCGATCCTGCTTTGCATCGCTCCGGCAACCCCCGCCGTCGCCCAGGACGGCAAGCAGATCTACAACAACCGCTGCGCCCTGTGCCACGGGGCCGACGGCGACGGCAAGGGCGTCATCATGCAGATCGCCCCCTTCGGCGCCGATTTCTGGAAGACCAACGACGACGCGGCCATCTCCAAGGCGATCGTCGAGGGCAAGGGACGCATGCCCGCCATCCCGCTCTCCCCCGAGGAGACGAAGGCCGTCGTGGAGTACATGAAGGCGAACTTCAAGAAGTGACCAAGGCGATCGGCGCCCGCGCAGGATTCAGTCCAGTGCCGCCCGGGTGACGACGTAGATGTAGGTCAGCGGCGCCGAGCCGCGGTTGCAGACATTGTGACACGTGTGGGGGGGCACGTAGGCGATCTGCCCCCCTGCAATGTCCAGGTTCTCGCAGCCCTCGCACTCGAGAGCCCCCCGACCCTCCAGGACGACGATCATCTCCTCGTTTTCCGCCGTGGAGTGAGGGCCCACGTCGCGGCCCGGATCGAGCCGCACGAGACCGGAACGGAGGGTGGACGTCCGGGGCGGCTTCATGATCGAAAGGGACCCGTTGCCGTCGCCCGGAAGCGTGAACACAAAGGGCTGCCTCATTTCCCTGCTCCCTGTTCAGAATTTCAGGTTCACCCCCGCCGTGCCCGTGATCCCCGGCATGGGGTAGTCCTTCTTGAAAGCATAGCTCTCGTCGGTCAGGTTCTCACCGGCGATGTAGATCTCGCCTCTCGCCCCGAGCGTCTTGAGATTGAACTCCCAACCCAGTTTCGCATTGACGAGAAAATAGGCGCCGACGGCGGCGATGCTGCTTCCCCCGTAGCCGGCAGTGCGGTTGTTGGCCGTGTACTGGTTGTCCACGTACAGCGCATCGGCGCTTAGCTTGAAGTTCCTGAAGAACCGGTAATTGAACCCTGCGCTGGCCGACCAATCGGGGGCATAGGGAAGATTGTCCGGCGATTGATCGAAGAGGTGCGTGGCACCGGCGAAGAGAGAGAGGACGTCCAGAGGACTCCAGGTGACCGTAAACTCGATGCCCCTGGTCCTGAAGTCGCCGATGTTTTCGTAGCGAGGGGGTGCGGGCGAGGTCACCAGGATCATGCGATTGTTCCCGTCGTCGGTGAAGTACGTCACGTCGGCACGGAGGGTCTTGCCGATCGTGTGGCTCAGGCCCGCCTCGTAGTGGTCCACCGTCTCCGCGTCCAGGCTTTTCCACCCCGTGTTGCCCCCCCAGAAGAGGTTCGAGTTCGCCACGGCGTAGACGCCGGGGTAGTTGACGCCCCTTGCATAGGAGGCATGGAATTCCGTCGGTCCATATCCCAGGACGAGTCCCGCCTGGGGTCCCCATTCGGCATCGAAGTCGCTATGGGAGAAATAACGGACCCCGGCCGAGGGGATCGCATACCAGCCGCTCTTTTCCCCGAAGAGGTGGCTCAGGGCCACGTAGGGTGACAGGATGCGGAAGGTCTCCCTCGGGAAGGTGCTGTCCGCCCGGGGGGCGTCCCTGTCGATGGCGACCTTGCCGCCGATGAAATCCAGGTCGATGCCGCCGAGGATCTCCCCGTTTTTCCAGGGGATGACGGTTTCCTGCAGCCGTGCGCCGTAATTGTCCCAGTCCGTCGTGGTATCATAGAAGAAACCCGCCGGATCGCGCTGGTCCTGCCAGTCGCCCGTACCCCGGTTCCAGTAGAGCTTCAGCGTGCCCCGCACCGACGAGTACTGGTGGGCGAGGGTGAACACCGTCATTTCGTCGTTTGACCGGTAGGTGCCCTGGCGGGCCGCGGGATTTCCTTCAGGCCCGGGGTCCTCGGCGAAATTGTTCGTTGCGTTCGCCGTGAGGCTCAAGTACCAGGACGGATTGACCTGATGACCGACCCGGGCGAAGTATTCCTGCAGCTCCCCGCTGGAGAAATCCCTGTGACCGCTGGACGAGCGAAAGCTCTGGAGGACGTAATAATCGGTGTTTCCGACCTTGCCCCCGTGCTCGACGCCCTCCATGAAGGTGGAGTAGGATCCGTAACCGGCCCGGACGCTCGTGGTGAATCCCTCTTCTGTCTGCCGCTTCGTGACCACGTTCACGACCCCGTAGGCGCCGTTGCCGAACAGGACGGGCTGCGCGCCCTTGTAGATGTCAATCCGCTGGGCCTGGTCGACGCTCATGATGTCCATGAGGGGGTGGGTCCAGACGCCGACGACCTTCGGGATGCCGTCGACGGCCGTCTGGATCTCGCCTCCCGGCCTCGAGCTTCCCATGCCGCGGATGTAGATCGCCCCGCCGTCGCCCCCGCCGAAGCTCCCGACGGGATTCTGGCGGGAGATGATCACGCCGGGGACCATGCGAACGGCCGATTGAAAATCCTGCGCGTTGAGATCGCCGATCTGGTCCTCCGTCACGGTGGTGACCTGGCTTGCCAGGCGGTTGACCCGGGTTCCCTCCGTGATGGGCGGGGCCGTCACGACGACCTCCTCCATCCGCACGGCCTCCCGCCCATCGCGCTCCGCCGCGAGAGACACCGAATGCCAGGCAAGGGTCAGACCGGCCGCGATCAACAGAATCCCAAGGCTGCGATCCATACATGAAACTCCTCTCCGGGACGAACAAAGCGCCCGTGCGTATTACGAATGTTATTTTCGTGCCACCCATGATCAAAAAAAACATGGCGGAGCAATCAGACCATTTCCCGGCCCAGGCTCGTTATGCTCAGGCTCCCGTGGCGAACCCCCTTCACGGCTTTGAGAGCGTCTGCCAGTTGCCTGATACCCTTCAGCCGGCCCCTCACCGCCACGATCTCCAGGCAGTGATCGTGGTCCAGGTGGATATGCTGCGTCGAGATGATGATTTGCTGGTAGTCGTGCTGAAGATCTGTCAGACGATTCATCAGCTCCCGCCGGTGGTGGTCGTAGATGTAGGTGATTGCCCCGGCCGCATCCCGATCCTCATCCCTCTCGATCTCGACGAGCTCTTTCCGGATGAGATCCCGCAGGACCTCGGAGCGGTTCGTGTATTTCTTTCCCCGGATCATGCGGTCGAAGCGCTGAAGCAGACCTTTCTCGAGGGACACGCCGAAGCGGATAATCTCGGACACGGCAACTCCAATGGCATGATTTTCTTTTTCGTGCCACATCTGCCGATACCTGTCAATCTGTTTATGCTCGGGCGGCCGCGGATTTTTTTGTTTTGCATTGCCTGCGATTCTGGTACTCTCCTGCCATCCCGATCACGGAGGCTCGCCATGAAGAAAATCCTGGTTCTCGCGGTGGTGGCGGCTGTGGTCCTGTCCGGCACGATGGACGCGGCACAGGGTGCCCAGCCGAAAGTCGGCGACAAGCTCTTCGATTTCACCCTCCCGGTCCCCGGCGAGCGCTCCGACCGGACCTACCTCGGTCTCTCGGGCTGGGGCAAGACCTTCAAAATGGCCGACATCAAGGCGAACCTGGTTCTCATCGAGATCCTCAGCATGTACTGCCCCTTCTGCCAGAAGGAAGCGCCCGTGGTGAACCAGCTCTACGAGGCCATCGAGAAAGACCCCGTCGCGAAGGGGAAAATCAAGATCATCGGGATCGGCGCCGGCAACTCCTCTTACGAGGTGGATGTGTTCCGTAAGAAATACACGGTGCCGTTCCCCGTGTTCCCGGACCCGGACTACGACATTCACAAGAAGTGCGGCGAGGTCCGCACCCCCTTCTTCATCGCCGTCAAGCTCAACCCCAACGGTACCCAGGAGGTGACCTACGCCAAGCTGGGCGGGTTCGGCGAGATCCCCGCCTTTCTGGCAACCCTGAAGAAAGCCGCCGGGCTGTAAGGAGACTGCCGTGAAAAAGACCGCCCTGTTCGTCATTGTCTTTCTGACCGCGGCCCTGGGCGCCCCGGCCTGGGCCCAGACCCACTCCGAGGCCTACAAGGACAACATCTATGCTACCGGAGATCTCAAGCCCGTCGACAGCGTCCTCAAGGTAAAGGTCGGCGACAGGGCGCCGGACTTCCTGCTTCCCTCCATCGCGGGCAAGAAGGTCACCCTGAGCGAGTACCGGGGAAAGAAGAATGTCGTCCTCTCCTTCGTCCCCGCGGCCTGGACCCCCGTCTGCTCTGACCAGTGGCCCGGCTACAACATCGTGAAGGACCTCTTCGACAAGAGCGACGCCGTCCTGCTGGGCATCACCGTCGACAACATCCCCACCCTCTACGCCTGGACGAACCAGATGGGCCAGCTGTGGTTCCCCGTGCTCTCCGACTTTTACCCCCACGGCAAGGTCGCCGAGGCCTACGGGGTGCTCCGCACGGACGGCACCTCCGAACGGGCCATCTTCGTCATCGACAAGAAGGGGGCCATCCGCTACATCGACGTCCACGACATCAACAAGCGCCCGCCGCTCGAAGCGCTCATCCGGGAACTGGGAAAACTGAAATGAGGGGCGGCCGGTGTTCGGCGCACCGATGAGGGAAACGAGACAATCGGGAGGCGGATGGATTGACCGGAAGCGGGTGCGCTGCCGGGGCGGGGGTTGGCAACCCTTCCGGACGGGTCTCAGCGTTACACGTCCCTGTCCCACCCCAGGGCTTTCGACTTTTTCTGCAGAAAATTCTTGAGGTCTTTCTCGAACTGCTCGTATTGTTCCAGCAGCTCCCGGGCCTCCGCCGTCAGGCGGAGGCCTTTTTTCGCCCCGTCGCTCTCCACGAGCTTGATGCCGAGGCGCTCTTCGGAGGCCTTGAGCCTCCCCCAAGCGGCGCGGTAGGACATCTTCAATTCCTTTGCTGCCGCCTGCAGGCTCTTGCACTCCTCGATCGCCCGGAACATCTCATCCCGGCCTTTTCCGAAGATCACCTTTCCGTCTTTCTCCAGCCAGATCTTGTAACGAATCATCATGATGGCGACCCTTCGGTTCGAGAAAAGGTTTCTTGGACAGCGCCCGCCCGTGGTTGTGTCCAACCTATCAATTTCAAAAGCCTTCGGCAAGCATAAGTTTAATAAAACATATAGTTCCGGCGCGATCCCATCCGCGGGCGCCTGCAAGGAGTCCCCGAAAAGGATATTGACATCCCGACGGTCCTGTATTAAGCCATTTGCGGCATATGCCATTAATGATACATATCTATCCCGTCGAGGTTTTCCGCCGCGACCAGTCCGGCAAAGGAGGAGATCATGGCCGACGCAACCTTCACTCTGAACGGCAGATCGGTCCCGTTCAAGCTTGGGCAATCCATCCTCGATGCGGCCCGCGACAACGGCGTCCACATCCCGACCCTCTGTTACCTGAAGGGTCTCGCGCCCTCCGGCGCCTGCCGGATCTGCCTAGTCGAAGTCAAGGGGGCCCGCTCGCTGATGGCGGCCTGCTCCACTCCGGTGGCCCCGGAGATGGTCGTCGACACGGAGTCGGCGAGGGTTCACGAGGCCCGCAAGCTCAACACGGAGCTGCTCCTGGCGGCGGGCCGGCACGACTGCCTGCTCTGCGAGGCAAACGGGGACTGCGGCCTCCAGGAGCTGGCCTACCGGTACAAGGTGGACGGCAGTTCCTTTCCCCGAAACGAGAATGTGTACCCCACCGAGCAGGAAAATCCCTTCATCGTCCGCGACTTCGGCCGCTGCATCCTCTGCGGCCGCTGCGTGCAGGCCTGCAACCAGATCGTCGTCAACCGGGCCATCAGCCAGGGCTACAGGGGCAAGGACAGCAAGATCGTCACGGGCGGAGACAACCCCTATCACCAGAGCGACTGCGTCTTCTGCGGACAGTGCGTGGAGGTCTGCCCGACGGGGGCCCTGACGGAGAAGAAATTGAGGGGCCAGGGACGTCCCTGGGAGACGAAGCGGATCCGGACGACCTGCCCCTACTGCGGGGTGGGCTGCCAGATGTGGCTGCATGTCAAGGACAACCGGATCGTGAAGGTCACCGCTGTCGAGGGGGCCGCTCCCAACGACGGGCGGCTCTGCGTGAAAGGCCGGTTCGGCTACGACTTCATCTACTCCGAGGAGCGGCTCAAGACGCCGCTGATCCGCGAGAACGGCCAATTCCGCGAGGCCTCCTGGGACGAGGCGCTCGATCTTGTGGTCTCAAAATTCAAGGAGATCATCGACAGGCACGGCCCCGACGCCATTGCCGGCGTCAGTTGTGCCCGCAGCCTCAACGAAGATTCCTACCAGATGCAGAAGCTCTTTCGGGCGGTCTTCAAGACGAACAACATAGACCATTGTGCGCGGACCTGACACGCCCCCACCGTCGCCGGTCTGGCGAAATCATTCGGTTCGGGCGCCATGACGAATTCCTTCGCCGATTTCGCGAAGGCCAAGATGATCTTCGTGATCGGATCCAACATGACCGAGGCGCACCCCGTGGCGGCCTCCTTCGTGAAACAGGCGGTATTGGCCGGGGCCCCGCTGTTCGTCGCGGATCCCCGCCGGACGGCGCTCGCCGACATGGCGGAGCTTCACATCCCCATCCGGGTGGGAAGCGACGTGGCCTTCCTCAACGGACTCATGAACGTCCTCATCACGGAAGACCTCTACGACAGGGCCTACGTCGAGTCCCGCTGCAGCGGATTCGAGGAGCTTCGGGCGAAAGTTCTGGAATATCCCCCCGAGCGGGCGGCCGAAATCAGCGGCGTGAGCGCGGAGACGATCCGGACGGTGGCCCGGCGGCTCGCGTCCGTCAAGCCCGTCATGCTCATGTACACCCTCGGCATCACCGAGCACACCTGCGGGGTCAACAACGTCCTGTCCTGCGCGAACCTCCAGATGCTCCTCGGCAACGTCGGCTTCGAGTGCGGCGGCGTCAACCCCCTCCGGGGACAGAACAACGTGCAGGGGGCCTGCGACATGGGGGCCCTGCCGAACGTGTTCCCGGGCTACCAGCGGGTCGACAACGCCGAGGCGCGGGCCAAGTTCGAGAAGGCCTGGGGCGTGGCGTCGCTGCCGGACAAGCCGGGCCTCATGATCCCCCAGATGCTCGAGGGTCTCCCGAGCGGCAAGGTCAAGGCCTTCTACATCTTCGGCGAGAACCTGGCCAACACGGAGCCGGACATCCGTCACGTGGAGCACTGCCTTGCATCGGCCGAGTTCATCGTCTGCAACGACATATTCCCGACGGAGACGACGCGGTTTGCCCACGTGATCTTTCCCGCTGCGGCCTGGAGCGAAAACGACGGCACGTTCTCCAACAGCGAGCGCCGGATCAGCCGCGTGCGCACCGCGAGCCCCCCGCCCGGGGAGGCAAGGCCCAACTGGTGGATTTTCCGGGAGATCGCGAAGCGGATGGGCCACAAGTGGCCCTCGAAGAGCGCCCGCGAGATCTGGGACAACGAAGTTTCGGTACTCGCCCCCTCGATGGCGGGGGTCAAGTACAACCGCATCCGCGGAAACGGCCTTCAGTGGCCCTGTCTCAACGATGAACACCCCGGAACGCCGACGCTGCACAAGCACCGCTTCACCGCCGGCATGGGCACGCTGACGGCCGTGGACTGGACCGCTCCGGCAGAAATCCCCGACAGCAAGTACCCGCTGGTCCTGAGCACCGGGCGCAGGCTCTACCATTATCACACCCGGACCCAGACGGGACGCGTGGCCGGCCTCAACGATCTCCTCGGCGAGGAGACGGCGGACATCTCCCCCCTTGATGCCGCCGAGCTCGGCATCGGTCACGGCGAGATGATCCGGGTTGCCTCCAGGCGGGGCGAGGTGAAGGTGAAGGCCAACGTGTCGAACCGCATCCCGAAAGGGGTCGTGTGGATGGCCTTCCACTTCCGAGAGGCCTGCGCCAACTGGCTGACGAATCCCGCCTTCGACCCGGTCTCGCAGACGGCCGAGTACAAGGCCTGCGCCGTGCGGATCGACAAGGTGTGAGCTTGAAAGGCGTCGGCGTTTGCCGGCCAGGAGTGAATTCGTGGCAAAAAAAACGAACCGTCCCACTTCCCGCATCGAAGGGATCATCGACGACGTCATCGGGAAGAACCCGCACAGCAGGGGAATCATCACAGCCTTCAAACCCCTTCTCCTTGTCCGCGAGCGCCTGATCGGGGAGCTGAAACTGAAGCCGGCGGACCCCTCGAGGATCGACGGGGAGAAACTTCGCCAGGGAATCCCCTGCATCGAGCAGACGCCTTTCTTTTCCAAGGACGACCCGTGGGACAGGATCGGCCTGGCCGTGCTTACCGCGATCGGGGAGGGGTTCCCGGCCCTCGCGAAGGATGCGGCGAAGCTCGGGAAAAAGATCGAGGCAGACGAGATCCGGCTCTTCGACGCCTTTGAGGACTATCCGGCAAGCGCTGCGGCTGCCGCCGATCGATGGGCGGGTGAAGCGGGCATCAAACCCCAGGCCATCGATCTCTTGCTTGGCGCCGTGGCCAGGATTATCATCCAGGCTCGGTCGAACGGCATCGGCGGGCACATCGAGGGGATGGGCTGGGACGGGGGAACCTGCCCCGTCTGCGGTGCCCACCCGACGATCTCCGTCATCCGAGAGAAAATCACGCAGCGCTGGCTGCACTGCTCCCGGTGCGGCCACGAGTGGCGCTTCACCCGGATGCTCTGCCCCGGCTGCGGCAAGGAGAGCCCCAGCGGGATCGACTATTTCTACGTGGATGACAGGAAGCAGGATACGGCCTTCACCTGCGATGCCTGCAAGCGTTATCTGATCACGCTGAATCACGTGAGCGACCTGGGCGACACCGACCGCGACGTGACGGCCATGGGCCTCATCCACCTCGACCTCATCATGCAGGAAAAAGGGTTTGCGCCCATGACCCGGTGCGAGTGGAACACTTTCTGACCGTTCCGGGGCCGGTTTCCTATGCTAAATTAAGCATTGCCCGGCGCCGACCGAAAGCCTCGAAACCCTCTCCAATAGAGGATCCTCGGCTTCCCGATCCTCCCAGAATTTTCTGATTTTCCCCCCGGATTTCGTTTGACAAAAACGGCAAAAAAGACTATGCCACCTTTGGCATATATCACAATTGTCATATGTCGGAGGGAGGTTCCTATGGAGATCACGAGGAGAGGGTTTTTGACCCTGTCCGGCGCCCTGGGATCGGGGGTTGCCCTGTCTTCCCTGGGTGTGGACCTGGGTCCGGCGAAGGCTTACGCCGCCGAGATCAACAAGATGCAGCGCGTGATGGCGGCCAGGCAGGTCACCACGGTCTGCTGCTACTGCTCCGTAGGCTGCGGCCTGATCTGCAGCGTCGACCGCAACACCGGGAAAATCTTCAACATCGAGGGGGACCCCGAGCACCCCATCAACGAAGGGTCGCTCTGCGCCAAGGGCGCCGGCTTCTTCGATCTCACCGAGGCCAACAAGTACCGCCTGCGCAAGGTCCTCTACCGGGCCCCCATGAGCGACCGGTGGGAGGAAAAGAGCTGGGACTGGGCCCTCGAACGGATCGCCCGCCTCGTGAAGGACACGCGCGACAAGGGATTCGTCACCCGCAACGCCAAGGGCGAGCTCGTCAACCGCTGCGAGACGATCGGCCACCTCGGCAGCTCCAACGTGGATAATGAAGAATGCTGGCTGATGAGCGTGGCCTGCCGGTCGATGGGGCTCGTTTACATCGATCACCAGGCCAGGGTCTGACACAGCCCATCGGTAGCGGCTCTGGGAGAGTCGTTCGGGCGCGGTTCGATGACGAACCACTACATCGATCTGAAAAACAGCGACGTGATCCTCATCATGGGGAGCAACGCCGCGGAGCACCACCCCATCGCGTTCAAGTGGATTCTGCGCGCCAAGGAGAACGGGGCGCGGTTGATCCACGTCGACCCCCGCTATACGAGAACGTCGGCCCGCTGCGATTATCACGTCCCCCTGCGATCCGGGACGGACATCGCCTTCCTCGGCGGGATGATCCACTACATCCTGACCAACAAGAAGGAGTTCCGCGATTACGTCGTCAACTACACCAATGCCTCCTTCATCGTGAGCGAGAATTTTTATTTCAAGGACGGCCTCTTCTCGGGCTACGATTCGAAGGCCAGGAAGTACAGCAAGGACACGTGGGTCTTCGACAAGGACGCCAGGGGGATCCCCATGCGGGACATGACCCTCACCCATCCCCGCTGCGTCTTCCAGCTGATGAAGAAACACTACTCCCGCTACACCCTGGACAAGGTGTCGAGCATCACGGGCGTCTCCAAGGAGGACCTGACGAAGGTCTACGCGGAATACAGCGCCACGGGTGTCAAGGACAAGGCGGGCACGGAATGTTACGCCCTGGGCTGGACGCACCACACGACGGGAAGCCAGATCATCCGGACCATGTCGATCATCCAGCTCCTGCTGGGCAACATGGGCATCTGCGGCGGCGGCGTCAACGCCCTGCGCGGCGAGCCCAACGTCCAGGGTTCGACGGACCACGCGATCCTGTACAACATCCTTCCGGGCTACCTGAAGATGCCCGCCGCCTCCCAGAGCACGCTGGCCCAGTACCTCGAGAAGAACACGCCGAAGTCGAGCGACCCCCAGTCGGCGAACTACTACCAGAATTACCCGAAGTTCTTCGTCAGTTTCCTCACGTCCATGTTCCACGACAAGGCGACGAAGGAAAACGGCTTCGGCTACTCCTGGCTCCCCAAGCTCGACGACGGGTCGGCGGCTTCTCTGATGCACCTCTTCGACGAGATGTACAAGGGCAAGATCAAGGGCCTCTTCGCCGTCGGCACAGACCCGGCGGTCAGCTCCCCCAACACGGCCAAGGTCCGCAAGGCCCTGGAGAACCTCGACTGGCTCGTGGGCGAGAACATCTTCGACAACGAGACCTACTGCTTCTGGAAGGGCCCCGGCGTCGACCCCTCGAAGGTCAAGACGGAGGTCTTCCTCCTGCCCGCCTCGGCCTCCATGGAAAAAGAAGGAAGTCAGAGCAACAGCGGCAGGTGGGTCCAGTGGAAGTACAAGGCCGCCGAGGCCCCGGACGATGCGATCCCCGTCGGCGAGATCACGATCAAGATCCTGGATGCCGTCAGGGCCCTCTACGCGAAGGAAGGCGGCGCGTGCCCCGAACCCATTCTGAATCTGAAATGGGACTACAAGGACGCAAAGGGCCGTTACGACGCCCTTAAGGTGTCAAAGCAGATCAACGGCACCTTCCTCAGAGACACGGTCATCGAGGACAAGGCGAAGGGCACGAAGACGCAATTCAAGAAGGGCCAGCTCGTGCCGACCTTCGGCATGCTCGGCGACGATGGTTCGACGTCCAGCGGCAACTGGGTCATGGCCGGAAGCTTCGACGCCAACGGCCTGAACAAAATGGCCAAGCGCGGCAAGGACGACCCGACGGGCCTTGGCCTCTACCCCAACTGGTCCTACGCCTGGCCGGTGAACCGCCGGATCATCTACAACCGGGCCTCCTGCGACATCTACGGAAAGCCCTACAACCCGAAGCGCAAGCTCCTCGAATGGACCGGCGAGACCTGGGTCGGGGACGTCCCCGACGGGCCCTGGCCGCCCCAGGCGGACAGGCAGAAAGGGAAATACCCTTTCATCATGAAGCCCGACGGACTGGGCGCCCTCTTCGGGCCCGGGATGGTCGAAGGCCCCTTCCCCGAGCACTACGAGCCCCTGGAAGGCCCGCTCGCGAAGAACCCCCTGTCGGGCCAACTCGTGAACCCGGCCATCAAGATCTTCAACAGCGACATGGACAAGGTCGCCAACGCCGACGAGAAATTCCCCTACGTCTGCACCACCTACTCCTGCACCGAGCACTGGTGCTCGGGCGCCCTCACCCGATGGCAGGCCTGGCTGCTCGAGGCGATGCCGGAGCTCTACGTCGAGATCGGCGAGCCCTTGGCGAAGGAGAAGGGCATCGAGAACGGCCAGCGGGTCCGGGTGTCCTCCGTGCGAGGCGCCGTGGAATGTGTAGCCATGGTGACGAAGCGGTTCCGGCCGTTCCTGGTCGAGGGCAAAACGGTCCACCAGGTCGGCCTGCCCTTCAACTACGGCTGGCTGCACCCCAAGGACGGGGGCGACAGCACGAACTTTCTGACGCCCACCGTGGGCGACGCCAATACGTTCTGCCCCGAGTACAAGGCATTCATGGTCAACGTGACGAAGCTATAGGAGAGAGGCTATGCAGGCGACGGAGATCGTAAAGCTGATCGATACGACGAAATGCACGGCCTGCCGCGGCTGCCAGGTCGCGTGCAAGCAGTGGAACGAAATGCCCGGAAAGAGGACCCGCAACTTCGGGAGCTACCAGAACCCCCCCGACCTGCAGTGGAACACCTGGACGCTCATCCGCTTCCAGGAACACGTGGACTCGAAGGGGAATTTCAAATGGCTCTTCCGCAAGGACGGCTGCATGCACTGCACCGATGCGGCCTGTGTGAAGGTCTGCCCGTCGGGGGCTCTCTTCTACACGGAGTTCGGCACCGTCGGGCTGAAGGAGGACCTCTGCATCGGCTGCAAGAACTGTGTCGCGGCCTGCCCCTTCGAGGTCCCCAGGTACAACGGGGAGAGGGACCGCATCACCAAGTGCGACCTCTGCCAGACGCGGCTCCAGGCGGGCCGGCAGCCGGCCTGCGTGCTGTCCTGCCCCACGGGGGCCCTGACGATCGGACGCAAGGACACGATGCTCAAGGCGGCCGAAAAGCGGGTGAAGGATCTCGGGGGCGATGCCAACGTCTACGGCGACAAGTTCGTCGGCGGGACGCACGTGCTCTACGTCCTCAGCGAAAAGCCGGAGGTCTACGATGCGCTGCCCAAGAGCCCCTCGGTGCCGCTGTCGATCCTTGTATGGAGAGACTTCCTGAAGCCCGTTTCGCTGCTGGCGGCGGGGGGCATCCTGGCGGGCTCGTTCCTGCACTACCTGATCAAGGGGCCCAAGCTGCCCTACGACGATGCCGAGGCAGGCAAGAAGGAAGGGGGTGAGTGAGCATGAAACCCGGAATGATTCAAGCAACGGATTCCTTTGAGCGCATCGTCCACTGGGTGATGGCGATCTCCTGCATCATCCTGTTCCTCACGGGGCTGGGGATGATGTTCAAGTCCCTGAACTTTCTCGGGACGATCGTCGGCGGCATGAAAAACCTGAAATACATCCACAACCTCACGGGCCTCGTGTTCGGCTTCTCGCTGATCTTCGCCATCTCCATGTGGTGGAAGGAGGCGGGGGTGATCGAAATGCCCGACGATCTCGAGTGGGTCAAGTGCGCCGGGGGCTACCTCTGGCACGTGGAGCATCCGCCCGAGAGCGGCAAGTACAACCCGGGCCAGAAGATGTTCTTCATCGCCGTGGCGCTCTGCGGGCCCATGATGCTGGTGACGGGGCTTCTGATGATGTTCCAGATCCTGCCCATGGCGCTGACGCGCTGGATGTACACGCTGCACGCCGTGGGGTTTGTGACGCTGTTTGCCTTCTTCTTCGTCCACGTCTACCTCGGGACGGTCGGCAACCCCGGCTCGTTCCAGGCCATGATCACCGGCTGGGTCACCCGGGGCTGGGTCAAGAAACAGCACCCCAAGTGGCTCAAGGAGATGGAGCATCACGGCACCCTCGTCGTCTACGGGGAGGAGAAGAAACCCTCCGCTCACGGACACGGATAAGACGCCATCCTTCGGGGAAAGGCCCATTTGCGGACGGGCCCTTCCCCGAAGGGACGGGCAATGCTTCTTTTTTTTGCCCGCCCTCATGTTAGCAATAACATAACCTGACCCCGTTTTACCGGCTGAAGCGGGTCCGAAAGGAGCAAGACCCCATGATGGACACAACCCGGTTCCGGATCATTTCGAGGAGGGCCCTTCATCCGCTGCGCCGGGCTGTCGTGATCTGCGCCGCCGCCCTCGTCATCCTCTGCCCTTCCCCGTCGCACGCGGCGGAGAGCCTGAAGGTCGCCGTGGCGGCGAACTTCATGATCCCCTTCAAGGAGATCGCCGCCGCCTTCGAGGCGGAGACGAAGATCCGTGTCGAGCCGACCTATTCCTCGACAGGAAATTTCTACAGCCAGATCGTCAACGGGGCCCCGTACGACGTGTTCCTGTCGGCCGACGAGAAAACACCGCAGTCGCTTTTCGAAAAGGGCCTGGTGGAAAAGCCGATATTGTATGCGACCGGGCGGGTCGTCCTCTGGGGGAGGGGCAAAGAGTTCTGCGGTGCGAAAACATGGCAGGAAGCCATCGGGCGAAAAGGCGTGAAAAAGATCGCCATCGCCAACCCCGTCACGGCCCCCTACGGCGCGGCGGCCGAGGCGGCCTTGAAAAAAACCGGTCTGTGGGACGGGATCCAGGAACGCATCGTCGTCGCCCAGAACGTGGGACAGTCCTTCCAGTACGCCATGTCAGGCGGGACGGACGGCTCCTTCTGCGCCCTTTCCTCGGCCCTGTCGGAGCAGGGCAGCAAGGGATGCCACTATCTGATCGAGGAGGCGCCGCCCATCCGGCAGGCTGCCTGTCTACTGGCCCGGACGGCTGCTAAGGTCGATGCCTCCCGGCTGCTGAAATACCTCGATTCCCCGAAGGCGCTGGAAATCAAGAAACGGTACGGCTATTTCTAGATGGAACTGCTGCCCCTTTACCTCTCGGCGAAACTGGCCGCCATCGCGACGGTGATTCTCATCGCCGTCGCGGCGCCGCTGGCCTATCTGCTGACGAATGGTTCCTGGCCCGGCAAATCCTTCGTCGAGGCCCTTCTCAATCTGCCCATCGCCCTGCCGCCCACGGTCATCGGGTTCTACCTGCTCTTTGTTCTGGGACCGAAAGGGTCCGTGGGGCGGATGTGGGAGGCCCTGTTCGGCGGCCCCCTTTTGTTCACCTTCACGGGGATCGTCGTCGCCTCGATCTTCTACAGCCTCCCCTTCGCCATCCAGCCGATCAAGGCGTCCTTCGAAAAGATCGATCCCCGCCTGAAGGAAAGCGCCTATGTCCTCGGCCTGTCGCCTTTGGCGACATTCTTCCGGGTCATCATCCCCAACAGCGTCAACGGGATCGCGGCGGCGGCGATCCTCGTGTTCCTGCACACCATGGGCGCCTTCGGCGTCGTCCTGATGGTCGGCGGGAGCATCGCCGGGGAGACGCGGGTCGCGTCGATCGCCATCTACGAAGCCGTCGAGTCCATGCAATACGAGAAGGCCTGGGCCCTCTCGCTGGCCTTCATCCCGATCGGGTATGGCTTTCTGCTGCTGGTCAATCGGTTAACGAGGAAATAGTCATGTGTCTTACAGCCGTTCTGAAAAAGAAAACGAAGTTCTTCACCATCGACGTGGAGCTGTCCTGCCGTGACGGGCAGACGCTCGCCCTGATCGGGCCTTCCGGCTCGGGCAAGACGACGATCATCCGGATGCTCGCCGGTCTCGTGACGCCCGACGAGGGGCGAATCGTGTACCGGGACCGGGTCTTCTTCGATTCGGCGCGGGGCGTGAACCTCCCGCCGCAGAAGCGGAAACTGAGCTACGTCTTCCAGGACTACTCGCTCTTCCCGCACCAGACGCTCCACGGCAACGCGGCCTTCGCGGCGCGGGACCGCGGGGAGGTGGATGCGCTCATGGACTTCTTCGGTCTCACGGAGCTGCGCGACCGAAAACCGCACGAGGTGTCGGGAGGCGAGAGGCAGCGGTGCGCCGTCTGCCAGGCCCTGGCCCGCAACCCTCATCTGCTGCTCCTCGACGAGCCCTTCTCCGCGCTCGACGTGGTCACCAGGCGTATCCTGCGAAACGAGCTGAAAAAAATAACGGAAAAAAGGACATTCCCCGTGGTCTACGTCACCCACGACGTCACGGAGGCCCTCTTCATCGGCAACACGGTCCTGCCGATCGTCGCGGGTTCGGTGGACCGGGAGTGGATGGAACGGATCACGGCGCCTGCGGCCGGGACGGACGCGGGGACTAAAGCTGCCAGGACCACCAAGCTGGCCCTGGCCTATTAAAAGGACATTTTCATGAAGATCGGAAACTACTCCTACGACGAATACCTTCACCTGGTGAAATCCTTCCACGGCAGCCTCGCGCCAGGGCTTATCATCGGCGGCTTCATGGTCGACCTCGCGCTCAGATCGCTTCCCGAAGGGGAATTCTTCGACGCGATCTGCGAGACACCCGTGTGCCTCCCCGACTCCGTCCAGCTCCTCACCCCCTGCACGATCGGCAACGGGTGGCTCACGGTCCTGCCTTTCGGCCGCTTCGCCATCACGTTCTATGAAAAGTACGGTGGCGAGGGGGTGCGGGTCTTCCTCGACCCTCCCAAGATGGAGACCTGGCCGGAAGTGAAGTCCTGGTTTTTCAAGCTCAAGCCCAAGAAGGAGCAGGATTCCAAGCGGCTGATCGAGGAAATCAAGGAAGCGGGGGCGGACTTGCTGAGCGTCGAGCGCGTTCGCGTCAGGCCGGAGTCGGTGAGACGCAGGAAAATGGGGCCCGTGGCCACATGCCCGCAGTGCGGCGAGGCCTACCCCGTGCGGGACGGCGAGTGCTGCAGGGCCTGCGGGGGCGAGTCCCCCTACCTGTAAGTCTCATCACTGGGAACACGGCCCGATCAGAATGAGGCGGGTTATCCGGAGGGAACGGCGAGAATGAAAGCGAGCCAGGTCGATCAACTGCTGGAGATGGGCTGGGCCGCCATGGACGAGGAGGATTACGGGAAGGCGTTGACCCTGTCGAACCTCACCCTCGAAGCGAATCCGGAACTGGCCGAGGCCTACAACCTTCGGGGAAACGTCCTGGCCGTCCTGGGGCAACACGGCAAGGCAATCGACGCTTTCGACAGGGCGATCGAGCTGAAGCCCGATTACGCGGAGGCGTATTACTTTAGAGGCCTCAGCCGCCAGGAGATGAAGGCCTTCGAGGAAGCGGCGCGCGATTACACCCGGGCCATCCGGACGGGCCTCGCCGTCGCCGAGGTCTACAACGCCAGGGGCGCATCCCGCGCCCAGTGCGGGAATTACCCGTCGGCCATCCGCGATTTCAGCACGGCGATCCGGCTGAAACCCGACTTCGCCCTGGCATGGTACAACCGCGGCATCACCCGCTCCAGGCTCGACCCGGACTCCGCCCGGGCCATCGCCGACCTGATCCGCGCGAAAAATCTGGGCTGCGATCCGGCGACGACCCTGCTGAACAAGGCCGGTTCCCACTGAACCCCGCCACCGTTTCCTCCACCCGGCCCTGCCGGAGCGCGGCCGTCATCCAAGCCGTGCGAGCAGCTGCACGGGCACGATGTCGCCGCGACGCAATCCCTCCGACCCTTCCGGGATGCAGAGCAGGCCGACGGCCCTGGCAATCGCCTCGATGCGGCTTCTGCCCCTGTAAAGCCCGACGGCGTATCGCCCTTTCTCATCGAGGGATACAACGGCATCCCTGAATTCCGTCCAGGCCCGGTGCCGGCTCTTCACGTCTTCGGTCAACCGGGCATGCACGACACGAAGCGGGGGGTTCGCGTCGCCTTCCATGCGGAGAAGCGCGGGCAGGGCGATCTGCAGAAACGCCGTCTGGTTGCTGAGCGGCCCGCCCGGCAGGCAGAAGACCGGCACGTCTTCCAGGGCCCCGAACGCGACTCCCTTGCCCGGCCCCATCCGCACGTAGTGGAACCGTTTGATCCAGCCCAGTTCGTCAAGCGCCCCGACAACCAGGTCTCGCTCGCTCCCCCAGGCGCCCCCGGTGGTCAGGATGGCATTCACGCCCGGCAGATACGCTCTCAGCGCCCGTTGAATGGCATCGACGTCATCCCGCACGACGGACGTGACGCAGGGAATGCCGAAGGAGGTGAGCCACGCCTCCATGGTGACCAGGTTGCTCGCATAGAGCTGGCCCGCCTGCAGCGCTTCACCGGGCGACACGACTTCGTCGCCGATGCTGACGATCGCCGCACAGGGCCTGAGGCGGACCCGGACCGCGCTGATGCCCGCCGCCGCCGCCAGTCCCAGGTGGCCCGGCGTGATCCGTTCCCCCCTGCGGATGATCGTCGCCCCGGCCGCCACCTCGATGCCGGCCAGCAGGATATTCCTGCCCAGACCGGCATCCGCCCTTACGACTACCTCCCCGCCCGGCCCCTCATCGCAGAACTCGCCCGATAAGACGGCGTCGGCACCGTCCGGGATGGACGAGCCGGAGTACACTTTGACGGCCTCCCCGCTTTTGATCCGGCCGCCGAAGGGAACGCCGGCAAACGATGAGCCGATGACGTTCAGGCGGACCGGCGTGTCACGTTCGGCCCGGTCGACATCCGCCGAGAACACGGCAAACCCGTCCTTGAGCGACACGTCGACGGAGGGGTAGCTCACCTCCGCTGCGACGTCGGCCGCGGAGACGCGGCCTGCGCAAAGGTGGAGCGGCAGCTCTTCATCCCGCAGCAGCCGAATTTCCGCCGTGACGATTTCCAGGGCTTCCATGAAGCCAATATAGCCCGTGCCTTCGTCGATTTCGTGAGCGCCCTTCTTCACGCAATGACCTCCTTGTCGCTGACCGAGAACCTGCTTCCTGCGGTAACGGCACGGCCCTGACCTGCGAACAAAAAAGACCCCCTCGCGGGAGCCTTCTTTGCACAAATTCCGAACGCCGGCCTGTTTTCACAACCCTCCCGGCGGCAGGGTGCCTGCTTTGGATGGACGGCAGGGCGCAGCGGACGGCATCATGACGCCTTCCGGATCCGGCAGGGCAGGTTCTTGATGTTCGGCGTCCCGAATTCCTTCCCCAGCTTACCGACCGACGTCAGCATGTTGTAGTTGGACTTCCGCCAGTCGTACTGGCTCTCCGGCGATGCCTCGGGGAACCACCAGCCCAGGGCGGGGCTCACCACACGGGGGTCGATGATGTCGGTGACGCAGGCCTTCTGGGTGATGGAGCCGTACTTCGTCTCGATGATCACGTCGTCACCCTCGTCGATTCCGTACTTCGCCGCCGTGTCGGGGTGAATCTCCACGAGCGGGTGAGGCCTCTTCTCGCGCAACCTCCCGACCCACCGGTAGGAGGACAGCAGGTAGTAACGGCTCTTGGCGCTGATGGCGAGCAGGGGGTACTCGGGGTCGTCCGGCTCGGGGAACCCCGTGAATTCCGGCAGCGGTTTGAGCTTGAATTTCTCGGCTGTGCTCAGTCGCAGCTCCACCTTGCCCGTGGGCGTGGGAAATCCCTTCGCCTCGTAGGACCGGGTGCCCGACGGGCCCTTCAGGTGCCCCCTCTCGACAAACTGGGCGTAGGTGAGCCCCGCCGGCTTCAGGAGGTCTTCCAGGAACTCCTCGTGATTCTCGTGCCACAGCTCCGGCGGGGAGACCCTCTTGCCCAGTTCGTTCATGATCTTCATGTCGGGCCAGCATTCCCCGGGCGGGTCGACGACCTTCGGGCGGGCGAGGATCATGCCGTGGCCGATGCCGTAGTGGCCGATGTCGTTCATCTCGTACTGATGGGCCGCGGGGAAGACGATGTCGGCCATGGCGGCCGTGGGCGTCATGAAGATCTCCGCGACGGCAACGAAATCGAGGCTCTTGAACGCCTCGTAGGTGAGCCGGCTGTCGGCCCAGGCGACCATCGGGTTCGTGCACATCCCGTAGTAGCCCCGGACGGGGTAGGGCTTTCCCTCAAGGACGGCCTTGCGGAAGAAAGCGGGGGCGATGGTCATCAGCCGCGGGATGACGCGGTAATGGGCGCTGATCATTTCCGTCCGCTTGTCGGGGATCAGATCGGCGCGGACAAACGGGGCAAGGCCCATGATCTTGGGGTCCCGGGCGTTGACGTTCCCGCCGGGGATCTCGAGATTGCCGGTGATCCCCATCAGGCAGGCCAGGGCGCGGGTGGCGTCAAAGAGGTTGACGTCGTGCTCGATGGCGTTCCCCCACTGAAGGGCGGCGGGCTTGGCCTCGGCGTACATCCGGGCGGCCTTGCGGATCGGCTCCGCGGGCACCCAGGTGATCTCGGCGACCTTTTCAGGGGTGTACTGCCTGACGTGCTGAGCCAGCTCGTCGAAGCCGTGGGTGTACTTCTCCACGAAGGCTTTGTCGTAGAGACCCTCCTCGCAGATGACGTGGATGATCGCCAGGGCCAGGGCCTGGACCGTACCGGGGCGCAGCTGGAGCCAGAGGTCCGCCTTCTCGGCAAGCTCCGTCCTTCGGGGGTCGACGACGATCATTTTGGCCCCGCCCTTGAGCTGGGCGCCCACCTGGCTGTAGATCTGCCCCTCCTCGCTGGTGGAAGCCAGGTTGCTGCCCCAGAAGAACATCAGTTTTGTCGGGTTGTGCAGATCGGCAACCGGATAGAAGCCGCAGGTGTGAATGCCCGTGACTTCCCGGCCGGCATGGCAGACGTCCTGGGAAGCGATGACGTTGGGGGAGCCGAAGAGGTTGGCCAGGCGTATCAGGATGAAATGCTCGAGTCCCTTGGGCATGCCGACGCCGAACCCCACGGCACGCGCGCCGTGCTTTTCCTTTATTTTCAGGAGGTTCTCAGCCGTCTCGCTGAGGGCCTGCTCCCAGGAGATGCGTTGCCACTTGCCCTCGCCCCGCTCGCCCGCTCGTTTGAGGGGGTACTTGAGGCGATCCGGATGCGTGAGGCGGTCGGCCGAAACCCTGCCCTTGAAGCAGGTGTATCCCTTGTTCAAGTACCCCTCGGGGTCGCCCTTGATCTGGACGATCTCATTGCCCTTGACCCCGACCAGCAGTGCGCAGCCGCCGTGGTCCATACGCGCACAGTGCGTCTTCACCCACCGGATATCCTCTGCCATCTCCCCTCTCCTTATGATACGTTTGGAATTAGGAAGGCTGCGCCCTTGTAACAGATCACCGCAACTATGTCAATTATGACACAAACAATCCGGTGGCCCGGCATGCCGTCAAGGAATTTTGTTCGTGATGTCGAGGTATTATAGCGCTGGGGGGAAAAGGGAAACAGGCACGGCGGCGGGCAAACAATATATGTCACAAATGACATATGTTGTTGATTTCACTGGCTATTCGGCCAAATAAACCTTGACTTCTTGCGCCCTTTTTATTATAGGAAATCGCCATTTTCAGGCGCTCCCACGTCTTGATCCGTTCCTTTTTTTCCTCCTGCGGAGCAGCCGGATTGTCGCCCCTGTGACGGTCCCGCCGGGAAATGGCGTCTCCGATCCGCTCGTTCTACAGAGAGACAGAGAGACCTCCATGACGGGCGGACGATGGGTATGGCTGGAAACGGCCCTGCCTCCCGCGTTTGGAAAGGAGACCCGGGGAAGAGAGAGATTCCCGCGACATTCTTTGAAAGGAGAGAGGGTTTTTATGGATGTCAGCAGAAGAGGTTTCCTGAAGCTCTCCGGCGCGACATTGGCCGCCAGCGGGCTCGGCATCAGCCTGAGCCCCGCCAAGGCGCACGCCAAGGCGCTGAAGACGATCCACACGAAAGAATCCCTGACCGTATGCCCGTACTGCTCCGTGGGATGCGGCATCATCGTGTCCGTCCGCGACGGTAAGGTCATCAACACCGAGGGGGACCCCGACAATCCCATCAACCAGGGTTCGCTCTGTCCCAAGGGCGGCTCCATCTACCAGATGGCCAACAACAAGAACCGGCTCGACAAGCCCCTCTACCGGGCGCCCTACGCGACCGAGTGGAAGGAAATCAGCTGGGAAGAGGCCCTGGACAAGATCGCCCGCAACATCAAGACAAGCCGCGACAAGAGCTTCAAGGCCCGCAATGCAAAGGGCGAGCTCGTGAACCGCACGGAGGGCATCGCTTCCGTCGGCTCGGCCGCCATGGACAACGAAGAGTGCTGGCTTTACCAGAAATTCTTGAGGGGGTTGGGTCTGGTGTACATCGAACACCAGGCCCGGATCTGACACAGCGCCACTGTACCGGCTCTGGCAGAGTCGTTCGGACGCGGCGCAATGACGAATCACTGGATTGACATCCAAAACAGTGATGTAATTTTAATCATGGGCAGCAATCCTGCCTCCAATCATCCCATTGCCTTCAAGTGGATCACCAAGGCCATGGAGAGGGGGGCGAAGGTCATCTGTGTCGACCCCCGCTTCACCCAGTCGGCCGCCAAGGCGCATCTCTATGCCCCGCTTCGCTCGGGCACGGACATCGCCTTTTTGGGCGGCATGATCAAGTACATCTTCGACAACAAGCTCTACTTCGAGGAGTACGTCAAGCGATACACCAACGCCACGTTCCTGGTGAACCCCGACTTCAAGCTGCCCGGCGACAACAAGGGCGTTTTCTCGGGACTCACGGGCACCAAGTACGACAAGGCCACCTGGAGCTACCAGACCGACGCGGCCGGCGTCATCAAGAAAGACCCCTCGATGACCGACCCGCACTGCGTCTTCCGGCTCCTGAAGAAACATTATTCCCGATACACCATGGAGGTGGTCAACAAAATTACGGGAACACCCGTAGCCAAGCTCGAGGAGGTTTACAAACTCTACGGGTCAACGGGTAAGCCCGACAAGAGCGGCAATGAGCTGTACGCCATGGGGTGGACGCAGCATACCGTGGGCGTGCAGAATATCCGGACCATGGCCATCATCCAGCTGCTTTTGGGCAACATGGGGATCGCGGGCGGCGGTGTCGCGGCCATGCGCGGCGAGTCCAACGTTCAGGGCTCGACGGACCAGGGCCTGCTGTTCCACATCTGGCCGGGCTACATCGCAACCCCCCGGGGCTCCAACCCCACCCTGAAGAGCTTCATGGACGCCAGGACCCCCCAGACCAAGGAAGCCAAGAGCCTCAACTGGCCGAAGAACACGCCCAAGTACATCGCGAGCCTGCTGCGGTCCTTCTACGGCATGAACGCCACCCTCGAGGAGGCCTACAGCTACCTGCCCAGACTCGACGACGGCGTCGACTACTCGTGGCTCACGCTCTTCGACCAGATGTACAAGGAGAAGTTCACCGGTTTCTTCGCCTGGGGCATGAACCCCGCGAACTCCGGCGCCTCCTCCAACAAGGTGCGCCAGGCCATGACCAAGCTCGACTGGATGGTCAACGTCAACCTCTACGACAACGAGACGGGCTCCTTCTGGAGAAGCCCGGGCTTCGACCCGACGAAGGTAAAAACCGAGGTCTTCATGCTGCCCTGCGCCTCGTCCATCGAGAAGGAAGGCAGCATCTCCAACAGCGGCCGCTGGATGCAGTGGCGCTACAAGGCCGTCAACCCCGTGGGGATCTCGTTGCCCGACGGCGACATCATCGCCGAGCTGTACTTCAAGGTGAAGGCCCTCTACGAGAAGGAGGGCGGCCCCAACAAGGAGGCCATCACGAAGCTCTCGTGGAATTACGGCAAATTTGACGCCAAGGGGCACTACCACCTCGACGTGCACGCCATCGCCAAGGAGATCAACGGCACCTTCCTGGCCGACAAGGTCGTCGAAAACCCCGCGACGAAGGAGAAGATGCAGTTCAAGAAGGGACAGCAGGTCCCCAGCTTCGCCTTCCTGCAGGACGACGGTTCCACCTCCTCGGGCGACTGGGTCTACTGCGGCTCCTACACCGACGCCGGCAACATGGCGGCGCGGCGCGGAAAGGCCGACCCCACGGGCCTCGGCCTCTTCCCCCAGTGGGCATGGTCCTGGCCGGTGAACCGCCGGATCATCTACAACGGCGCCTCGGTCCAACCCGACACGGGCAAGCCCTGGGACCCCAACCGGGCCGTCATCAAGTGGGATGGCGCGAAGTGGACGGGCGACGTGCCCGACGGAGTGGGAGACCCCGGCAGCGGCCGCGGCCCCTTCATCATGAAGCCCGACGGCGTGGCCTCCCTCTTCGGGCCGGGACTCGCCGACGGTCCCTTCCCCGAGCACTACGAACCGATGGAGTGCCCGGTGGAGAAAAATCTCATGTCTCCCCAGTTCAACAACCCCGTGGTCAAGCGCTGGGAGAAGAAGGGCGTGGGAACGGACACGGATGTGGACTCCATTGCATCCTGCGACCCGCGGTTCCCCTTCATTTGCAGCACCTACCGCGTGACCGAGCACTGGCAGACGGGCCTCCAGACCCGCTGGGTGCCCTGGCTCGCGGAGATGCAGCCCGGGATGTTCGTCGAGGTGAGCGAGGAGCTGGCCAAGGAGCGCGGCTTCTCCAACGGTGAGCTCGTCACGGTCAAGACGGCCCGCGGCGAGGTGGATTGCGTCTGCATCGTCACGCCCCGCATGAAGCCCTTCAACATCGACGGCAACACGGTCCACATGGTCGGCGTGCCCTGGCACTACGGCTGGGCCACCACGGCTGCGCGCAACTACAATGCCAACGACAAGAAGCCCGAGGTCTTCACCACCGGTGACGCGGCAAATCTGCTGACACCCTACGCGGGGGACCCGAACACCATGATCCCCGAGAGCAAGGCCTTCATGGCGAACGTTGTCAAGAAGGGGGTGAAGTAAGATGGCTGAAAAAATCAAACTTTACGACGACTCCAAGTGCACCGCGTGCAGGGGCTGCCAGCTTGCCTGCAAGCAGTGGAACGCGCTGAAGGCCGGCCAGACGAAACAGTGGGGATCGTACCAGAACCCCCCGACGCTTCAGCCCAACAACTACATGATCATCCACTACCAGGACGTCAAGGACGACAAGGGCGGCGTGAAGTGGCTCTTCCGCAAGGAGGCCTGCATGCACTGCACCGAGGCGGCCTGCGTCACGGTCTGCCCTTCAGGCGCCCTGTACTACAACAAGGAGTTCGGGACGGTAGGCCTCAACCACGACCTCTGCATCGGCTGCAAGAACTGTGTCGCGGCCTGCCCCTTCGAGGTCCCCAAGTACGACGCGGGGACGGACAAGGTCTACAAGTGTGACATGTGCGAAAGCCGTCTTGCCAACAACATGACCCCCGCCTGCGTGAAGGCCTGCCCCACGGGCGCCCTCTCTTGGGGCGACAAGGAGGCCCAGCTGAAGAAAGCGGAGGCCCGCGCGAAGGAAGTGAGCGGCACCGTGTACGGCCCCCAATACGTCGGGGGAACGCACATGGCCTATGTGCTTTCCGAGAAGCCCGCCACGTACGCGGGAATCCACCTCGACCCGAGCGTTCCCTGGAGCGTCACGCTGTGGAGGGGCTTCCTGAAGCCCGTTTCGCTGCTGGCGGCGGGGGGCATCCTGGCGGGCTCGTTCCTGCACTACCTGATCAAGGGGCCCAAGCTGCCCTACGACGATGCCGAGGCAGGCAAGAAGGAAGGGGGTGAGTGAGCATGAAACCCGGAATGATTCAAGCAACGGATTCCTTTGAGCGCATCGTCCACTGGGTGATGGCGATCTCCTGCATCATCCTGTTCCTCACGGGGCTGGGGATGATGTTCAAGTCCCTGAACTTTCTCGGGACGATCGTCGGCGGCATGAAAAACCTGAAATACATCCACAACCTCACGGGCCTCGTGTTCGGCTTCTCGCTGATCTTCGCCATCTCCATGTGGTGGAAGGAGGCGGGGGTGATCGAAATGCCCGACGATCTCGAGTGGGTCAAGTGCGCCGGGGGCTACCTCTGGCACGTGGAGCATCCGCCCGAGAGCGGCAAGTACAACCCGGGCCAGAAGATGTTCTTCATCGCCGTGGCGCTCTGCGGGCCCATGATGCTGGTGACGGGGCTTCTGATGATGTTCCAGATCCTGCCCATGGCGCTGACGCGCTGGATGTACACGCTGCACGCCGTGGGGTTTGTGACGCTGTTTGCCTTCTTCTTCGTCCACGTCTACCTCGGGACGGTCGGCAACCCCGGCTCGTTCCAGGCCATGATCACCGGCTGGGTCACCCGGGGCTGGGTCAAGAAACAGCACCCCAAGTGGCTCAAGGAGATGGAGCATCACGGCACCCTCGTCGTCTACGGGGAGGAGAAGAAGCCAGCGGCCGGAGGGCACCACTAGAAGAAAGAAGTTAAGAGGGTAAGAAGGTAAGAGGTTGAGAACTACACGGGCCCGGTTCGAAAGAGCCGGGCCCTTTCTTTTGCTTGCGCATGCGGATTTATCCCCACCTGCACCGGTCTAGCCGTGACGTCCGGACCTGTGATGTCGGCAACAGGGACCTAATGCGCCGCCGCCCGAACCCGCCGTGCGGAAAATGGCCGCTCCTCCGATGCGCCGTTTGCCTGGCGCACGCGCAGGGCGACAGCCGCGATTTGCGGCAGTTGGGCGACTTCATAGACGCAGAAGGAACGATAGTCCGCCCCTTCCAGGATGACCGTCACTTCTTCGCGCCCGGGGCCTATCTCAACCCGGAAACCCCATTCCTGAAACAGCCGGACCGCTTTCTCAACAGATACCTTCGCGAAACTCGATTTCAACAGAACCTCCCGAGACGACGGATACCCCGGTCAACACGCAAAATCATTTTGATCGAGTCATCTCCATTCCCCTTGACGATCCCGCGGGAAGTTGACCCGGCGACCCCTTTATGCCATTGAGGGCAGCGTGTCAAGGAAATTATGTCACTTATGACATAACACGGGTACAGACGCCCTCTTCCGCTGGGCGGTGCGCCCGCTTTTATCCCTTGATTCCGGTTTTCGGGGTGCTATACTTGAATCAGGAAAGCGGCGGATCGAGCTTGCCACGTCCCACCACCCTCAGCCTCCTCGACCCCAATTCACTCCGGCGACGATCCTCCTGATCCAACCCTTGCCGTTGTTCCCCCCGTCCGATTCCACTTGAAGCGTCTCCATCGAATCTCTATCCGGACATCGTTCACGGCTTCTCGAGCCCGCCGGAAGCGGACCGGTAACAGCCTTTGTGCCGTTTCGCGGCACGCAAACGATCCAGAGAAAGGAGGGTCGAACGATGGCAAGCTACATCATTTTGATGACCCTGACGGATCAGGGTGTCCGGTCGGTGAGGGACGCCGCCCAGCTGCTGAAGAACGCCAGGAAGGACATGGAAGACAAGGGCGGCAAGCTCAAAGACTTCTACTTCACCATGGGCCGGCTCGACGGCGTGGCCGTCTGCGAGGCCCCGTCAGACGAGGCGATCCTGGGCTTCGTGTTCGGCCTGGGGTCCACCGGGTTTGTCAGGACGGAGACGCTGAAGGCCTTCACCACCGAGCACGTGGAGAAGACGATCACGCACCTGGAGTAACCGGGCAACCTGGTTCCTCCCGGGTAAAAAGAATGTGGCCGCACAGGGCTTCCGAGCGCGGACGGGATGGTGTGTGCAGGCAGGAACCTCGAACCGGGCCCGCCGTGGAATGCCTTCATGGCGGGCCGCCGCTTCTATTTCACGATCCTGAAGATGTCCTTGAACTTGGGGTCGTCGGCCGAACGGATGAGTTCGAAGAGCACCATTTCGGTGCTCGCGAGACGGGCGCCCTCGTCGCGCATCTTCTCGATCCCGATCTCGCGGTTCAGGACCGTCCTCGAGGAAACGGCATCGGCGACGAGGTGAACGTCGTAGCCGAACCCCAGCAGGTCGACCGCGGTCTGGTAAACGCAGACGTGCGTCTCGATGCCGCACAGGAGCACCTGCTGCCGCTCGGCGGCCTTCAGGGCTTTCATGATCTTCTCGTCGCCGCAGCAGCTGAAGTCCGACTTCGGGAGGCGCCGGGCGTCGGGAAGAAGAGACGCCACCGGCTCGATCGTGGGCCCCAGCTTCTCCGGGATCTGCTCCGTGACGATGACGGGAATGCCGAAGACCTGCATGCCCCGGACGAGCTTCCGGACGTTCTCCAGCAGAAACTCCTTGTCCTGCATGGATTCGTAGAGATTTCCCTGCATGTCGATGATCATCAAGACGCTATCTTCCTGTGACAGCAACGGCATATTCTCTCCTTTCCCGGAACGAAACTCATGCGGGGCCGCCTGCAGATCGTTCCTGATCTCGATTCCTCCCCTGGACCCCGGACTCTGAACCCTGGCCCCTGGATCCGAACCACGCCCCGTCGGCCAGCACCACCGACGTCTCGATCTGCCGGTCGCTGATGGTCCAGTATGTCCTCAGCAGCCGGTCCTTCTCTTCGGGCGTGACGAGGCGGAACCCGTGCCTTTCGTAGAACCGGATCGCCCAGGAGGCGGCGGCCCAGGTGCCAACCAGCAGCGGCTTCGACGCCTGCATGCGCAGAACCCCGAGGAGCCTCGACCCGACGCCCTGCCGGCGGTCTGCCGTGCGGACGTAGGCATGGCGGATGAGGCTCACGTCGCCGACGTGCTGGATTCCCATCACCGCGACGAGCCGTCCCCCGTTTTCGGCCCCCCAGAACCGCACCCCGGCATCGATCTCGTGCAGAAGCTCCTCTTCCGGCATGTAGGGCTCCGCCCAGCAGTCATGGGGGATGACCCCGCGGTACGCCTGCGCGGCGTCGTTGACGATCTCGAGCATCGCGGGGAAATCGAGACGGTTGCAGGGACGGATCATGGGGTTAGGCCTTGCGTTTGAACGTCAAACCCGCTAAGGATCAGGACTATGAACACGATCACCGTCACGCGGCCCGCGGCGGACCGGCTGCGGGCCTTTCACCCCTGGGTGTACCGGTCGGACATCCGGCAGGCCGCCGGCGACCCCGGGGATCTCGTCGCCGTCCACGCCCCCGGCGGGGCGTTCCTGGGGATGGGCTACATGAACCCCGCCAGCGAAATCAGCGTGCGCATTCTATCGTTTTCCCGAGCCGAGATCAACAGGGACTTCTTCCGCGAGCGCCTGCTGGCAGCCTTCCGGAAACGGGAGTCCCTCGCGGGGACCACAAACGCCTGCCGCCTGGTCCACGCCGAGGCCGACGACCTGCCGGGACTCGTCATCGACGACTACGCGGGGCACCTCGTCGTCCAGATCAACACGCTGGGAATGGAACGGCTGAAGGACCTCCTGCTGCCCGAGCTTCTGGAACTGCGCCGCCCGAAGGGGATCTACGAGAAGTCCGACGCGGCTTCCCGCCGCCACGAGGGACTCGCCACGGAGGATCGGGTCGTCCACGGGGAAATCCCCGGGCGGATCGAGATCGAGGAGATGGGCGCACGGTTTCTCGTCAATCTGCGCGAGGGGCAGAAGACGGGGTTCTTCCTCGACCAGCGCCGGAACCGGCGGATCACGGCCTCGCACGTGAAGCCCGGATTCGAAGTCCTCGACGTCTTCGCCCACACGGGGGCCTTCGGCATCCATGCGGCGCTTCACGGCGCCGTGCGGGTGCGGCTCGTCGATGTCTCCCGGGAAGCCCTGGCACTTGCCCGGGAAAACATGGCCCTCAACGGGGTTTCGGGGGAGACGGTGCGGGCCGATGCCTTCGACTTCCTGACGGAGGCCCCGGGCGTGAAAGACCGCTACGACCTGGTCATCCTCGACCCCCCTCCCTTTGCCAGGGCGAAGCGCAACGCTGCCGGGGCCCGCAGGGGGATGAGGCACCTCATTGCGCAGAGCCTGCGAATCCTGAAGCCCGAAGGCCTGCTGGCCGTCTTCTCCTGCTCCCATCACGTCTCGCAGGAGGACCTCAGCATGGCGTTGCTGGAGGCGGCCGCGGACCGGGGGTGCCGCATCGAGATCCTGGAGCACCTGTTCCAGGACCGGGATCACCCCCAGGTCCTGAACATTCCCATGTCCTTGTATCTCAAAGGGTTTCTCGTTCGCCCCCTGTAGAAAAGATTCCCTTGCGTCCGCATCGGAAAGACGATATAGAGCACCCGGATTTGCCGGCAAGGATGGGGCAAGAGAGCCCTCCCGCAGGCAACGGGCGGATGCGGTCGCCCACTCAAGGAGGTAGATCACGAGAATGGCAAAGGGATTGCGGGAAACGCTTCAGGTCATCGAGCGCCACAAGACCACCAACCCCCAGTACAGCGAACTGCTGGACATCCTCGGGGAGATCCTCATCCTCCGCGAGGAGCACCGGAAGAAGATCGCGAAGAGCATCTTTCCCATCGACGAGGCCCACATCGAAGCCAAGCTCCAGGGCGGGTTGCCCCTGGTCGATTTCTCTTCGGCAAAGCTCGACCTCGACGAGCCGAAGAAGTTTTTCCTCGCGCTGCTCGAGATCGGCCAGAAGCGCAACCCCGTCGAGACGGAGCAGATCCTGAAGGACCTCGAGGAGGGAAAGCTCAACTACGAGGCGATGGTCTACGACTCCTTCACCTCCGCAGGGGAGGAAGCCGAAGCGGAGGAAACGGACGACGACACGATCGACCTGCTCAAGTTTTTCGTCGAGGAGAGCCTGCGCCCGTCCCTCGAATTCGTCACTGACCTCTACGGCGGGAGGATCACGAAGATGGGGTGGAATGAAGGCTACTGCCCCGTGTGCGGGCGGATGCCCAAGATCGGTCACCTCGTCGACAAGGAGGGCAAGCGGCACCTGTTCTGCAGCCAGTGCGGCTTCGAGTGGCGGTTCCGCCGCGTGAAGTGCCCCTTCTGCGGAAACGAGGAGCAGCAGTCCCTGTCCTACTTCACCGTCGAGGGCGACGAGCGGTACCGCGTCGACGTCTGCGACGTCTGCAAGCGCTACATCAAGACCCTGGATTTCCGCAACGTCGGCGAGGAGGCCATCCTGGACGTGGAGGATGTGGCGACGCTGCATTTGGACATGCTCGCCCATGAAGAAGGCTATAATTAAGGCTGGTGAAAAGAGGGCATCTGCTGCGTTCGCCTTGACCCTCGTCGCTCAACGTACGCCCCCAGTACGCCTCGCTCCTCGGGTCGGCGGCTGCCTTGCAGCTGGCCCCTTTTGACCAGCCTTTCGGTTACCCCTTCAATCTACGCTGAACCCAACATCCCGGAATTCTCTCCATGAAAGACGGGGACATCCATAAAGTCATGAAGCTGCTCGAGAAGGAACTCGAGCCCTTCGGCCTGCCGCCGGTGTCGGCCATGGCCGAAGAGGACGTCGTCGACCCCTTCAAGATTCTCGTCTCCACGATCATCAGCGCACGGACGAAGGACGAAGTGACGGGCCCCGCCACAGAGCGCCTCTTCGCGCTGGCCGACTCGCCGGAGAAGATGCAGCGCCTGCCGGAAGAAAAAATCGAGAAGGCCATCTTCCCCGCCGGCTTCTACCACACGAAGGCGAAGGCCATCCGCAGGGCGGCAAGGGAACTCGTCGAGCGGTTCGGATCCCGCGTGCCCGACTCGATCGAGGAACTTCTCACGCTGCCCGGGGTGGGGCGCAAGACGGCCAACCTCGTCGTCACGCTGGCCCACAACAAGGCGGGGATCTGCGTCGACACCCACGTCCACCGGATCACGAACCGCTGGGGCTACGTGAAGACGAAGACGCCCCACGAGACGGAGCAGGCCCTGCGGGCAAAGCTGCCGAAGAAGCACTGGATCGCCATCAACACGATCCTCGTGATGCACGGCCAGAACATCTGCAAGCCCATCTCGCCCCTCTGCAGCCGCTGCCCGGTTTTCCGGTGCTGCGACCGCGTCGGTGTGACGAAAAGCCGATGAAATGAAAAAGCCGGGCGAGTGCCCGGCTTTTTCTATCCTGCCTTGTTGCTTGCGGCTTGAGGCTTGCGCCTGGGTTTCGGCCCGTCTCAGCCCTTCGGTGCGGGTGCGGGCGCCGGAGCGGGCGCAGGGGCTGGAGCAGGAGCAGCCGCGGGTGCTGCCGCCGCCGGGATCTGCATGCCGAGGGCCGTCATCACCTCCACGGCCTTGTCCTTCACCGTTTTCCCCTTGGCCAGCGCGTCGGCCGCATTGCCGCCCGCGAAGGCTGCCTTCGCGTCTTCCCACATCTTGGCTGCCGCCTCGTAGCCGCCCTTGGCGTCCTCGAGCTTCGCCTTGTCGAGGCCCGCGGGCAGCTTCCTACTCTGCGAGAGGATGTCGAGCCGGCTCTTGATCGCCTCGAGCATGCCCGGCAGGCCGCCGCTCATCTCGTCCCAGGCCTTCGCCAGCTCCGCCTTCTTGGCCGCCGCGGCGGATACCAGCGCTTTCACCCGGGTGGGTATGTCCTTTGCCGTCTCGAGGGCCGCGTCGAAGTTGCCCTTGTCGAAGTTCTCCTTCGCTGCCTTGATCGCGTCGTCCACACCCTTGGCCTGGTCGGGAATGTACTTCGCCACCTCCGCCTTGACGGCGTTCCAGGAATCCTCGGCCGCCTTGATCGCCGCCGTCGCCGCATCCTTGTTTGCCGAGCCGCAGGCGGCCACGAACAGCCCAAAGACCACGAGCAAAACCGGCACCCAGTACTTCTTCGACTTCATCTCCGTTCCTCCTTGTAATTATGGAATCCGCAGTTTCTGGCCGATCTTGATCAGATCGGGGTTCTTGAGAACGTCCCTGTTCGCCTCGAAGATCTTCATGTACAGGCTGGGATCGCCATAGTACTTCTTGGATATCTTCGACAGCGTCTCCCCTTTTTCCACGACGTGCCACTGCGTGGCATCCCACGCATCGGCGCCCTGTTTCCGCTCCTCGTCTGCCATGGTTGCAGCCCTCCTTTACCCGAGCGATACGAACCGTCTCATTGCCCCGGTTCTCTCTTCAGGCTCCATATTGTAATGAAATGGCTCCGGCCTGACAATGAAAAAGCTGGGCACCTGCCCAGCTCTTGCTCACCCAGCCGGAAGCTCCTTCATCCCTGTCAGAACGTAAATTCACCCGAATATGCCCGCGAAGCTAGGAAGCGCCCCGGTCACCAGCCTCACTTTTTCTTCCACGTGGTCCCCGCGGGCGTGTCTTTTATCTCCACCCCCATCGCGAGCAACCGATCGCGGATCTCGTCGGCCTCTTTCCACCTCCGGTTCCGCCTGCACTCGTTGCGCAAATCGATGAGGCGCTGCGCCTCGTCACCGAGCCTTGCCTCCTCGAAGTCCATGACGGCCAGCACTGCATCGACCGACCGGAGAGCCTCGAGGATCTTGTCGCGCTCCTTCTCGCTGAAGGCGTTGCGCGCCAGAGGGGCGCTCACCCGCTTGACGAACCCGAACAGCGCGGCAAGCGCCGCCGAGATGTTCAGATCGTCGTCCATGGCCTCGGCGAACCCGTGCCGCAGGTCGTAGACGAACTGGTCCGTGTCGGGGCACCCCGCGCCCGGCGTGAAGTGGATGAGGCGCTGGATGAAGTCGTTGAGCTTCTCGACCGTGTTCTTTGCCGTCTCCATGGCACCGGGCGAGAAGTTCAGCGGTTTGCGGTAGTGCGACGAGAGCAGAAAGTACCGGATTTCGCTTCCCCGGTACCCCTGCTTCTCCAGATCCGCCACTGTGAGGATGTTGCCCAGCGAGCGAGACATCTTTTTCCCCTCGACCATCACGAGGTCCGCGCTGATCCAGTAATTGGCGGGGGGCTTGCCCGTGAGGGCCTTGCCGATGGCCAGGACGTTCTCGCAGTGCGGGAAAACGATGTCGGAACCGCTCGCGTGGATGTCGAAGGTGTCGCCCAGCATCTTCATGGACAGGGCCGCACAGGCCAGATGCCAGCTGGGGCGCACGTTGCCCCACCGGGTCTTGTAGTAGATCCCTCTCTTGAGCTCGGCCAGCGTGGAGCGCTTCAGCAGCGTGAAGTCCACGGGGCTGTCCTTTTCGTACTCGTCGTCTTCCACGGTCTTGCCGGACTTCACCTTCCCCAGATCCACATTGGAGAGCTTTCCGTAGTCCTCGAACTTCGAGATGTCGAAGTAGACGGATCGGAGCTTCTCGTAGGCATAGCCCTTCTCGACGAGTTTCTCGACGATGCCCAGCATCGTTTCCACGCTTTCCTGCGCGCTCGGGTAGGCGACGTCCTCGCTGATCCGCAGCGTCGCCGTCTCCCGGAGGAATTCGCCCAGGGCCCTCTTCGTGAACGCCCCGTGGTCGAGGCCCGCCCGCTCCGCTTCGGCGATGGTCTTGTCCGTCAGGTCGACGATGTTGATCGTGTGCCTGACCTTGTAGCCCTTCATCCGCAGGGTCCGGACGATCAGGTCCGAAACGGCGAAGCGCCGGTAGCTGCCGAGATGAGGGACGAGGTGGATCGAGGGGCCCGTGGACGCCATCCGGACCTCGTCGGCGCGAAGTGGCTGGAAGAATTCCTTCTGTCGGGTGCGCACGTTGTAGAAGCGAAGCGTCGATTTCTCCTTGTCGGCAAAGAGCCCCGTCGACAGGTAGCGCTCGGCGCTGTCGGGCAGGATGACGACGATCAACCCTTCCTGAAGCTCTTTCGCCTTCTCGACGGCGACATGCATGGCCGCGCCGCAGCTCATCCCGGCAAAAATGCCCTCCTCGCGCAGCAGCCGGCGGGCCATCTCGTAGGCGTCCTCGTCGAGGATGTTGACCTTCTCGTCAAGGCGGTTCCTGTCGAAAATCCCCGGACGGTAGGATTCCTTCATGTTCTTGAGGCCCTGGATCTTGTGCCCCATGTACGGTTCGACGCCGACGACCCGGATCGCCGGGTTGTACTCCTTGAGCCGCTTGGCGCAGCCCATGGCCGTCCCGGAGGTGCCGAGGGAAGCCACGAACATCGTGACCTTGCCCTCCGTCTGCTCCCAAATCTCGACGGCCGTGCCGTGATAGTGGGCGGCGATGTTGTCCTCGTTGTTGAACTGGTCGACGAGAAAATACTTGCCCGGGTTTTCGCGCATGAGCGTGTAGGCTTCCTCGATGGCCCCGTCCGTGCCGAGCGCGGCTGGGGTGAACCGGAGCTCCGCGCCGAGGGCCTTGAGAATCTTCTTGCGCTCCTCGCTGGCCGACTCGGACAGGGTGAGGCACAGGCGGTATCCCTTCGCGGCGGCCACCATAGCGAGCCCGATCCCCGTGTTGCCGCTGGTCGCTTCGAGGATGACCTTGTCACGGGTGAGTTCGCCCCGCTCCTCGGCCCGCTCGATCATGTAGAGGGCCGGCCGGTCCTTGACGGATCCGCCCGGGTTGAAGCTCTCGAGCTTCGCATAGATCTTGACGTTTGGATTGGGGTTCAGCTTGCGGATCCCGACGAGCGGCGTGTTGCCGATCGTCTCGAGAACCCCTGCGAATCGTCCTTTCATGTCCCCCCTCTTTAAAAAGCGAAGGTAAGAGGTTGAGAAGGTGAGAAGATTGGAAAAACCGCCAGCGTCCTTCCACCTCTTACCTTCTTACCCTCTTACCTTCCTACCTTCTTACCTTCTTCCCTGTAAATGGCGCTAGCTGTCGAACTTGGGCGCCGGAATCTTCATAAACTCCACGCCCTCTTCGCGCAGCGTCTCCTCCTCCTTGTCGGTCGTAACCCCCCGGATATTCCGCTTCTCCTCCTCCCCGCGGTGGATCTTCAGGGCCACCTCGGCGAACCGTTCGCCCACGTCGTCGAAATGCTTCGCCACGAATTCGTTGACCATCTCCAGCATCTTCATCGGGGAGACGTCGGCCAGGTTTGCCTTTCGCTCCTTGAGTTCGCGGCTCCTGCCCATGACGGCGATCGAGGAAGGCACCATTTCCACGTCCGAACTCCCGCAGAGCGGACAGGTGATGAGTTTCCCGACCTTCTGCTCCTCGAAGGCGGCCAGGTCCTTGAACCAGCCCTCGAATTTGTGCTTCTTCTCACATTTAAGATCGTAGATGATCACGACACGTTCCCTCTTGCGGGGTCGTTCAGGTCAGCGATCGGACCCCGATCTCACTGTAATCATCGAAACGCGTTTCTGCAAGCCTCCTCACCGGTCCTTAGATGGTCTAGTAGCAAAAAATAATGGACTTTTAAAGACAAATTATATATCTTTGCGGCGTCGGGATGTGGCCCAGCCTGGTAGGGCACTGCGTTCGGGACGCAGGAGTCGCGCGTTCGAATCGCGCCATCCCGACCATTTTTTTGCCCATTGAAAAAGCCCCGGCTCCTGATGGAGCCCGGGGCTTTTCTGTTTCTAAAATCCCCCTTCGGTCCCCCTTTTTCAAAGGGGGATGGCCTGTTTTGGTTTGGGGTTTGCGACTTGTGCCTTCTGGCTCATTTCCGGCCTGTCTAGCCGACGATGGAGCCGATCTGGAATATCGGCAAGTACATCGCCACGATCATCCCGCCGACGACGCCACCGAGGAAAACCATGAGCATGGGCTCGAGCATGGACGTCATGGCGTTCACGGCCGTCTCCACCTCGTCGTCGTAGAAGTCGGCGATCTTGGTGAGCATGGAGTCGAGCGACCCCGTCGCCTCGCCGACGGCGATCATCTGGACGACCATGGGCGGGAAAACGGACGTGGCCGCCAGGGGCTCGGCGATCGTCTTTCCCTCGCTGATGTTTTTCCTCGTCTCCATGAGGGCCCGCTCGACGATCTTGTTGCCGGCCGTGCGGCTCACGATCTCGAGCCCGTCGAGAATGGGAACGCCGCTGGAGATCATGGTGGATAGGGTCCGCGTGAATTTCGTGATGGCGACCTTCCTCATCAGGGGCCCGATCACGGGAGGCTTGAGAATCATGCGGTCGAAGAGGTAACGCCCCTTGTCGGTCTGGTAGAACTTGACCAGGGCCACGACGGCGACGACGAGCGCGCCGACGATGTAGAGGGCATTGTTCGTGACGAAGCTGCTCAGGTCGATGAGGGACTGCGTCAGGAGCGGCAGCTCCCGGCCCATGCCCGCGAAGATGCTCTGGAAGACGGGCACAACCTTGACGAGCAGCAGGGTGATGACGGCAAACGAAACGAACAGGACGACGGCCGGGTACGTCATGGCTCCCTTGACCTTCCGTTTCAGTTTCATCGCTTTTTCCAGGTAGGTGGCCAGGCGGTTAAGGATCGTGTCCAGGATACCGCCGGCTTCGCCCGCGGCGATCATGTTGATGAACAGATCGTCGAACACCTTGGGGTACTTCTTCAGGGCATCGGTGAGAGTGGAGCCTCCCTCGATGTCCTCCTTGATGTTCCGGATGATGCGGGCAAAAGCCTTGTTCTGCTCCTGGCTCGCCAGGATGTCCAGGCACTGGATGAGGGGCAGGCCCGCGCTGATCATCGTGGAGAACTGGCGGGAGAAGATCACGACGTCCCTTCCCTTTACGGAACCCCGCAGCGGGAGCATCTCCAGAAGGTCCTTCGGCTTCTCCTTCACCCGCGTCGGCTTGAGACCCTGCCTGCGGAGCTGCGTGCGGACGGCTGCCTCGTTGACGGCTTCCGTCTCGCCCTTCTTCATCTCGCCGGCCCTACCCTGGGCTACCCAGACATAAACTGCCATGTTCCTTCTCCTCGCTTGATCCGCTTTTCCATAAGGATATCCGAGATATCCGCTCTCGTTCGGCGCCTCGGAGAACGGACCGTGGCGCGCACGACTCACCTTTTCTTATGATCGGCATCCCTCCGGATTTCTTTATCCCAATGTACCGACCGCAACGAACGCAAGGGAGTGTGCTGGAAAGTGAAGCAAAATCGGTGCCATGGAGAGGACGGAGACGGACTCGTTCCCGGTCAACGGGTAGGAGATTGGCGGCGGATCTCGTGCAGAAGAATGCCGGCGGCAACGGAAACGTTGAGCGAATCGACCTTGCCAAACAGCGGAATGGAAACCAGGATATCGCAGTGCTTCCGCACGAGCGGCCGGATCCCCTTGCCCTCGCTTCCCATGACGAGACCGATGTCGCCTTCGAAGCGGGCCGACCCGAGTTCGGTATCCGCTCCGGCGTCGGCCCCGTAGACCCAGAACCCCTTCTCCTTGAGAATGTCGATGGCCTGGGTGAGATTGACGACCCGGGCCACGGGGATGTGGCCTGCGGCCCCCGCCGAGGCCTTGATGACGGCCGGGGTGATGCCGGCGGCGCGATCCCGGGGAATGACAACCCCGTTGGCACCGAAGCAATGGGCCGATCGGATCAGGGAGCCGAGGTTCTGCGGGTCCTCGATCCCGTCGAGCAGCAGGACAAGGCTGCCGGGAAAGGCGGGGTGGCGGTTGGCGACAAGGTTCTCGAGGCTCGCGTAGGCAAACTCCCCGCAGAGGCAGAGCACCCCCTGGTGCGCCGCGGTGCCCGCCCGGCGATCGAGTTCCTCGCGCCGGAGGGTGTCCACCGCAACGCCCCGGGCCGCTGCCAGCTCCAGGATTTTCGCCGCATCCCCTCCCCGCCGGCCTTCGGCAAGGATGACCTTGCGAATGTCGCTGCCTTTGTTGCGGAGGGTTTCCAGGACGGGATTGATGCCGTAGATGACCTGCATGATTCAGGGTTTCGGGTCCAGGGTATTGGGAAGGAAATAACCGTTATCGCCTTCGCTGCTGCCTGCAGCTCGCAATCCTCTTCCCTGAAAAGGACCGGACAGACTGAACGGACCGCATAGACGGAATAGACCGTACTACTCCCGGTCCGCCAGTCCCAGGGCGATCTCCTCGACGATCCGGTCCGCCGCCTCGACGGGGTCCCTCGCCAGGCGGATGGGCCGCCCCACGACGATGTAATCGGCGCCGTTGCGGATCGCCTCGCGGGGCGTGTCGATCCGTTTCTGATCGTCTTGCTCCACCGCGCCCCCGCCCAGTCGGATGCCTGGCGTCACGATGGCGAAATCGGGCCCGCAGGCCTTGCGGATGGGAAGGATGTCCTGGGGGGACGCCACGACCCCCCCCACGCCGGCCCGGTATGCCGCCGCGGCCAGGTGCGCCGCCAGCCCCTGGGTGGTCTGCCGGAAGCCCAGCTCGGAGAGATCCCGGTCGTTGAGGCTGGTGAGCACGGTGACCGCCAGGACCAGCGGCATCGGGGTGCCCGCCTCCCGCGCAGTCTTCCGCGCGGCCTCGACGGTTTTCTCCATCATCTCCCGCCCCCCGAGGGCGTGGAGGTTGAACATGGCGACCCCGAGCCTGACCGCCCCCTCGGCGGCCTTGGCCACCGTGTTGGGGATGTCGTGGAACTTGAGGTCGAGGAACACCCTCCCGCCGAGGCCCTGGATGCGGCGGACGATCTCGGGCCCGAAGTGGGTGAAGGCCTCCTTGCCGATCTTGTAGACCCCGATGTGGTCGCGCAGGCGCTCGACCCACTGCAGGGTCTCGCCAATGCCGTCCCCCATGTCGAGGGCGAAGATCAGGCGAGATCGCGCATCCCTACTCGGAGTCATCCTCGTCACCGATGAACCCCATGTCGTCGCCGATCTGTCGTGCCTGCTCCTCGACTTTGTCCAGCAGCTCGGGCTGAGAGTATCTCACCTTGCCGGCCGCTATTTCACGAAGCGACGTAACCACGGGTTTGTTGTCCCGGTTGTCCACCAGGGGCTGTGACCCCTTGAGAATCTGCCGGGTCCGCTGGCCCGACAGGATCACGAGGGCAAAGCGGTTTCTCGCGTTTTTCAACGCGTCTTCTACGGTCACTCGTGCCATATTTACACACCTCCGGATCGATCAAAGAAAGGTTTTATTTGTTTCATCATGCGTTCCCGCCTGCATGTTTCGGCAAGGTACACGGCCCGCAGGCGATCGATGGCCGCGTCCAACTCGTCGTTCACAATTACATAATCATACCACACGATCTCGCGAATCTCACGAAGGGCGTTGTCGAAACGCCGCTGGATCGTCTCCTCCGTCTCCGAACCCCGGCCCCGGAGGCGCCGCTCGAGCTCCCCGATGGACGGCGGGACGATGAACACGAAGATGCCGCCCGGCCAGGCCTTTTTCAGCGCCCGGGCCCCGCGGGTGTCCACGTCCAGCAGCAGGTCGTTTCCCTTCAGGGCCTCCTCCACGGCCTCGCGGGACGTCCCGTAGAGCTGACCGTAATTCTCGGCCCACTCGATCAGGTCGCCGCGCCGGATCCGCTCGCGGAACTCGGCCTCGGAGACGAAATGGTAATCCTCGCCGTCCACCTCAGAGGGCCTCGGCGGCCGCGTCGTCAGGGAGACGGAGAAACGGATCCGCGGGAACCCCGCCAGCAGGGCCTTGCAGACAGAGGTCTTTCCGGACCCCGAGGGGCCCGTCACCGCGATGAAGATCCCGCCCATCGGCACGGGGCTACTCGACATTCTGGGCCTGCTCCCTCAGCTTGGCCAGCTCGCTCTTGAGCTCGATGACGTCCTGCGCGATGGAGATGTCATTGCTCTTGGAGCCGATCGTGTTCACCTCGCGCCCCATCTCCTGGAGCAGGAAGTCGAGCTTGCGCCCGATGGCGTCGCTGCCCTTGAAGAGTTTCTCCATCTGGCTGACGTGGCTCTCGAAACGCACGATCTCCTCGGTGATGTCGCTCTTCTCCGCGAGCAGGGCCACTTCCTGACTCAGGCGGACGGGGTCCATCTCGAGCCCCTCCGTCAGCTCCCGGATCCGCTCCTGCAGGCGCTGCTTGTACTCCAGGACGGTCTTGGGGGCCCGGGCCTTGGCCGAATCGAGATAGCGCTTCAAGGTGTCGAGCCGCGCCAGGAAATCCTTCTTTAGGATCTCGCCTTCCGCCTGGCGCATCCGGATGAGGGCGTCGAGGGCCTCGTCGAGGGTTTTCTGGAGCTCCTTCCAGGCCGCCGCCGGATCGAAGCGGGTCTCCGAGGGGACGAAGATCTCCTTGAAACGGACCAGGCTCCTCAGCTCGACCCGGTCTTCCAGGCCCAGCTCCTCCTTGATTTTCAGCAGGAGCGCATGGTAGTTCCTCAGCAGCGGCACGTTCAGGCTGTACTGGACGCCGGTGTCGCCCCCGCTCTCCGCGTCGGCCTGGACGCTCACCTCGATGCGCCCGCGGAAAATCCTCTCGCCGACCCGCTTCTTGATGTCCACCTCGAGCGGGGAGAGAGCGTTGGGCAGGCGCGTGATGATCTCGATGTAGCGGTGGTTGAGCGACTTGATCTCGATGATCCACTTGCGCCCCTCGATGAGCGCCTCCGCCCTTCCGTAACCGGTCATGCTCAGCATAAATCACCAAACCATTGCGGCAAGGGGAAACCCCGAGGCCCGAACGACCGGCCCCGCATCCCCTATGCCTGTTTCAATTGAATCCGATACCGTTTCCGCAGCGCGTTGAGCATCCCGATCGTCCGCTCCGCGCGATAGTCCGGGTACGTCCATTCCAGGGGCCGAAAGGTCTCCTTCCGATACTCGAGCGTCAGGTCCGCGTAGATGCCCCCGTCGAGGTACGGCCTATGGGAATAACCCTTCCCCGTTGCCAGGATGAAGTGCTGACGAGCCACGTACCCCGGGTCGATGTTGACCCGCCTGGCCCCGCCTGCCCCCGCGAATGTTTCCTCGAGCGCATTTGTGCATCGCTTGACGGCGGGCAGCGACTCCGGGCGGATCAGCCGCTCGAAGGTCACGAACCGCCTCACGAGACCCTTGCCCATCTCGGCGCTGTAGTAGTCCGTGTAGTCGAAGGGCAGGAACTCGCTCACGAAGTCCGGATCCCCGAACTGATCTGCAAGCTGCCCGATCGCCTCTGCCATCAGGCTCCGATCGGCGGCGATGATGCTGACGAACAGCTTTACCGGATCGGGCTCTTTTGGCTTGCTCATCGAATGCCGTCCTGAAGAGGGGTATCGGGTCAGCCCCTATTACCCTATACCCGAAACCCTAGACCCCTGCGCCAGCCCCTGTACCCGATACCCTGTCCTCACACGGCCCGCTTCAGCTCCGCTGGCGAGACCGTGGCCGTGCCGATCTTGCCCACGACGATCCCGGCCGCCTTGTTGGCCAGGTAGGCGGCCTCGCGGAAGGAGGCCCCGGAGGCCAGCGACAGGGCAAAGATCCCGATGGCCGTGTCCCCCGCGCCGGTCACGTCGAAGACTTCCTTGGCCTCGGCGGGGATGTGGAAGTCCCGCCCCCCGCGCTCGAAGAGGTCCATGCCCGCCTCGCCGCGCGTGATGAGCACCGCCCGGAACCCGAACTGCTTCATGATGTCCCGGCCGATCCGGGCGATCTCGGCGCGGCGGCCCTCGTTGAGTTCGTGCGTGTTCTCGACCCCCACGGCGCGCCCCGCCTCGTGGTGGTTGGGCGTGATGACGTCGAAATCCCGGTAGACGGTGAAATCGTTTCGCTTCGGGTCGACGCAAACGGGGATGCGGCGCCCCGCCACGACCCGGCGGACCCCGTCCAGCAGGCGGTCGGTCACGATCCCCTTGTTGTAGTCGGAGATCACGATGGCCTGCACGCCGTCGAGGATGGACAGGACGTACTGCACGATGCGGTCGGCGCTGTCGGGCCGGACGACGTGCCGGCTCTCCCGGTCGTAACGGACCATCTGCTGCCCGTGGGCGACAATGCGCGTCTTGACCGTCGTGGGCCGCTCGCCTTCCTGCACGAGCCCGTCCGTGTCGACATTCATCTGCTGCAGCTTCGCCTTGAGCCAGTCGCCCATCCCGTCCGAGCCGATGACCCCTGCGACGGCCACGTTGCCCCCGATGGCGTGGATGTTGCTCACCACGTTGCCGGAGCCGCCCATCATGAGGTTTTCCTTCGTCACCTCCACGACGGGAACAGGGGCCTCCGGGGAAATCCGGGAGACCTTGCCCCAGATGAAGTGATCCACCATGAGATCGCCGAGGACGAGCACCCTCGAGGCGGGGTAGTTCCCGATGATCTCCAGTGCCCTCTTCCGGCTGACGGGCCTCTTCAGGATCTTTTCCACGGCCTTCTCGACGCTCCTCAAACGCTTCCTCACCTGTTACAGGCCAGAGGGTAAGAAGGTGGGAAGGTGAGAAAGTTGGAGAAGCGGTGCATATTGACCTGGCTTACGGCTTATCCAACCTACTTACCCTCTTACCCTCTCACCTTCTCCAATCTTGTTTACGCCACCCGGCTCCGAAAATACGGCAGCACGCGCTTCAAGCCCTCATCCAGCGTCACCTTCGGTTCCCAGCCGAGCAGTTCCCTCGCCTTTCCGATGTCGGGCTGCCTCACCTTCGGGTCGTCCTCGGGCAGTTCGCGGTACACGATCCCGCTTGTCGACCCCGTCACCGCCAGCACCCGTCGGGCCAGCTCCAGAAGCGTGATCTCGTCGGGGTTGCCCAGGTTGACCGGGGCGGCCTCCTCGGAATTCAACAGGCGGAAGATCCCGTCGACCAGGTCGTCGACGTAGCAGAAACTCCGGGTCTGCGTGCCGTCGCCGAACACGGTCAGGTCCTCCCCGCGGAGTCCCTGCCCCATGAACGCGGGCAGCGCCCGTCCGTCCTGGAGCCTCATGCGCGGGCCGTAGGTGTTGAAAATCCGAACAATCCGGACCCTGACGCCGTGATACCGGTGGTAGGCCATCGTCATGGCCTCGGCAAACCGCTTTGCCTCGTCGTAGACACCACGGGGCCCTACGGGGTTGACGTTTCCCCAGTAGTCCTCCCGCTGGGGGTGGACCAGGGGGTCCCCGTAACATTCCGACGTCGAGGCCAGTAGGAACCGGGCCCCCTTGGCCTTTGCCAACCCGAGGGCCTTGTGCGTGCCAAGGGAGCCCACTTTCAGGGTCTGGATGGGCATCTTCAGGTAATCGATCGGGCTGGCGGGCGATGCAAAGTGCAGGATGTTGTGGAGCGGCCCGTCGACGTGCAGGTAGTTCGTCACATCGTACTGGATGAAGCGGAACCGCTTGTGCCCCAGCAGGTGGGAGATGTTTTCCATGTCGCCGGTCAGGAGGTTGTCGATGCAGATGACCTCGTGACCCTTTTCAATCAGGAAATCGCACAGATGGCTTCCTAGAAAGCCCGCCCCGCCGGTGATCAGTGTCCGTTCCATAGAGCTGTGCAGCAACCTTCCGATTGGCGTGATGCCTAAAGGAGGGGAATATTATTACCAGATGCCTGTTTTGTCAATGTTTTTTTGCCTTGCCCCCCCTCGCGGACGCCCCGCCGCGGCCCCGAGGGGGTTCGCGCCGGCCGCCGCCGGTCCAAATCATCCTTGACAGGTGGGCAAAAAAAATATAGTGAAATTCACTTTGTTCCTGCATGAAGGCGCCAAAAGCCGATTGCAAATCAGCACTTCCGGGGACGGATGATGGATGACAGCGACCTCTTGAAGGTGAGAAAAGATAAGATCGAGGCCCTCGCCGCTTCGGGCGTGGAAACCTACCCCAACGACGCGAAGGTGACCCACCTCTCCGCTCAGCTCCACGAAGCCTACGGGCAGATGGACAACGAGGCGCTCGAAGGGGTGACGGAGCGCTTCGCCGTCGCAGGCCGGGTGATGGCGATCCGGAATTTCGGCAAAGGGGCCTTTGTCGCCCTGCAGGACCGCAAGGGGCGGATCCAGGCCTTCATCCGCAAGGACAAGCTCGGCGACGAGCTCTTCGCCCTGTTCAAGACGATCGACGTGGGCGACATCGTCCACCTCACGGGCCGGGTCATCAAGACGCGCACGGGGGAACTCACCGTCGAGGCCGAGGGGCTGAGGCTCCTCACCAAGTGCCTGCGGCCCCTGCCGGAAAAGTGGCACGGGCTGACGGACGTGGAAATCCGCTACCGCCAGCGCTACCTCGACCTGGTCGTCAACCCGAAGGTCAAGGAAGTCTTCGAGGCGCGCAGCCGGATCATCCAGTACATCCGGACGTTCCTGCATGACCGGGACTTCCTCGAGGTGGAGACCCCCATGATGCAGCCCATGGCCGGGGGGGCCATGGCCAAGCCCTTCAAGACACACCACAACGCCCTGGGCCAGGACCTCTACCTGCGGATCGCGCCGGAGCTCTACCTCAAGCGTCTCGTCGTGGGCGGGATGGAGCGGGTCTTCGAGCTCAACCGCAATTTCCGCAACGAGGGGGTCTCGACGCTGCACAACCCCGAGTTCACCATGATGGAATTCTACATGGCCTACGCCACGTACGAGGACCTCATGACGCTCACCGAGGAGCTGATCACCTCGCTCGTCCGGGAGATCTTCGGGACCCTCAAGATCGCCTACCAGGGGACGGAGCTGGACTTCACGCCTCCCTGGCGCCGGGTGTCCGTCAAGGAGGCCCTTGTCCAGTACGCGGGGCTCGATCCCGCCGCCCTGGGAGACCGGGGGGCGGCCCTCCGGGAGGCTGAAAAGCGCGGGGTCCACGTGGAGGACAAGGAACCCCTGGGCAAGATCCTGATGGCGATCTTCGACGAGGTCGTGGAGGGAAAGCTCATCCAGCCCACCTTCGTCACCCACTACCCCCTGGAGGTCTCCCCGCTCTCGAGGAAAAACAGCAGGAACCCCGAGGTCGTGGACCGCTTCGAACTCTACATCCACGGCCGGGAGATCGCCAACGCTTTCTCCGAGCTCAACGACCCGGCGGATCAGAAGAACCGCTTCCTCATGCAGCTCGAGCAGCGAGAAGCCGGCGACGAGGAGGCCCACGGGATGGACGAGGACTACATCACGGCCCTCGAGTACGGGATGCCCCCCACGGCGGGCGAGGGGATCGGAATCGACCGGCTGGTCATGCTGCTCACCGACTCGCCGTCGATCCGGGACGTGATTCTCTTCCCCCACATGCGCCGCCGGGAAACGGGGGAAAAACAGGCAGAAGGTGAGAACGTGGGAGGGTAAGAAGGTTGGAGGGGCCGGAAGCTCTCCGACCTTCTCACTTTCTCAACCTCTTACCCTCTTCTTTGAAAAGGGTCATAAACCTTGCAAGCAATATAAGGAAGGGTTACACTCCAGCCCATCATGCCCTACGAATTTTTTGTCAGCCTCCGGTATCTCCGGGCCAAACGGAAACAGGTCTTCGTTTCCATCATCACCTTCATCTCCATGGCAGGCATCCTCCTGGGGGTTGCGGCGCTCATCATCGTGCTGGCCGTGATGAACGGCTTCGAAAAGGAACTGCGCGACAAGATCCTGGGGATCAACGCCCACATCATCCTCATGGAGTACACGGGCCCCATGAAGGATTACGCGCGCATCCAGCGCGAGGTGGCCTCCGTGCCGGGAGTCGTGGCTTCCACGCCCTTCATCTACAGCCAGGCGATGCTGAAGAACGGCGACAGTGTGAGCGGCATCGTGATGCGGGGCCTCTCGCCGGCGGACGCCCGGGACGTGATCAACCTGGGCCGGATGCTGGAGGGCCGCCTGGAGAACCTTTCGCCGCAGGGACGGGAAACGATGTCGGTCCCCGGGGCCCTTGCCGACGTCCCCGGCATCGTCCTCGGGAAGGAGCTGGCCCGCCACGTCGGGGCGTCCCTCCACGACGCGGTCCACGTCGTCTCGCCCCAGGGGATCGCCACCCCCCTGGGGATGGTCCCCCGGATGAAGAAGTTTGTCGTCGTGGGCATCTTCGAGTCGGGGTTTTACGAGTACGACTCGACGCTGGCCTACACGTCGCTCGCGAACAGCCAGGAGTTTCTCGGCCTGGGCGACCGGGTCACGGGCCTTGAAATAAAAGTGGATAACATTTATAAGGCAAGGGAAATCGCCGGGGCGATCGAGATGAAGCTGGGCTACCCCGCCTGGGCGAGGGACTGGATGAAGATGAACCGGAACCTCTTCGCGGCGTTGCGCCTGGAGAAGCGGGTCATGTTCATCATCGTGGGTCTCATCGTGCTCGTGGCGGGCTTCAACATCATCTGCACGCTCATCATGGTGGTCATGGAGAAGACCAAGGACATCGCGATCCTGAAGTCCATGGGCGCCACGTCGAAGAGCGTCATGAAGATCTTCATGCTCCAGGGGGTGATCATCGGGGGGATCGGCACGCTCCTCGGAACCGTCCTGGGGCTCACGGTCGCCTGGAACATCGGGCCGATCACGCGGTCCGTCGAGAATCTCTTCGGGTTCAAGATCCTGCCCGGGGACGTCTACTACCTGAGCGAACTGCCGGCGCTCGTCAACTACGAGGACGTGGCCATCATCGTCGCGGGCAGCCTTCTCGTCAGCCTGCTGGCGACGATCTACCCGGCGCGGAACGCGTCGAAGCTTGATCCTGCGGAGGCAATCCGGTATGAGTAAGGCGGCTGCCGGCCGGATCGAGATCCGAGACCTCGGCAAGACGTACATGATGGACGGCGCCCGGATCGAGGCCCTCAAGGGGGTCGCCCTCGACATCGACCGGGGCGACTCGCTCGCCATCCTCGGCGTGTCGGGGGCGGGCAAGAGCACGCTGCTGCACATCCTGGGGACGCTGGACCACCCGACGGAGGGGACCTTCCTCTACGACGGGGTGAGCATCTTCGAGTGGAACGAAAAAAAACTGGCGGAGTTTCGGAACCGGAAAGTGGGGTTCGTCTTCCAGTTCCACCACCTGCTGCCGGAGTTCACGAGCCTCGAGAACACGATGATGCCCGCGCTCATCGCCGGGCTCTCCCGCAGCGAGGCGCGCCGGAAGGCCGAGGCCATCCTCGACGAGGTGGGGCTCACGGAGCGGAGGACCCACAAGCCCGGGGAGCTCTCGGGGGGCGAGCAGCAGCGGGTCGCCGTGGCGCGGGCCCTCGTGATGGAGCCCGAGATGCTTCTGGCCGACGAGCCCACGGGCAACCTGGACACGGAGACGGGGACCCGGATCCACGAAATGCTCGCACAACTGAACCGGACCCGGGGGATCACGCTCGTCGTGGTTACCCACAACCAGTCGCTGGCGGACCGCATGTCGCGATGCATCGGCCTGCGCGACGGACGGATCGTGAAGGACAAGTGATATGACCGCACCCGGAAAGCCCCGCGCGTTGGTGTTCCTCGTTCTCCTCGCCTGCCTTCTCGCCGCGCCCATGGAGGCCCTCGCCCAGAGGATCGCCGTTTTCCCCTTCGACATCTACAGCGAGCGGGACGCGACCCTGCTGCGCAACGCCATCTACAACAGCATGACCCTCGAGCTCGGCAAGGTTCGCACGGTGCAGGTCGTCCCGAGGGACCAGTTCGCCGCGCTCATCGGCGGGAAGAAGGCCGACGAGGAGCTCGCGGTCTCCGTGGGCAGGCAGGTGAAGGCCGACTACGTGATCCTCGGCAGCCTCACCCAGCTCGGCACGCGGGTGAGCCTCGACGCCAAGGCCGTCAACGTGGAGACGGGCGTCGCGACCACGGGCCTGTTCGCCCAGGGAACGGGCATCGAGAACACGGGGGCCCTTTCGGCCCAGCTCGCGCGGGAAGTCCTCGCCCGGGTCTCGGGCAAGCAGGTCGTTGCCCGGGTGGAGCTTTCGGGCAACCGCCGGATCGAGAACACGGTCATCTACAACGCCCTGAAGAGCGCGAAGGGGAAGCTCTTCTCGGAGGAGGACCTCTCGGCCGACATCCGGGCCATCTACCGGATGGGCTACTTCAGCGACGTGAAGGCCGACGTGGCGGACTCGCCGGACGGCAAGGTGATCACCTTCCTGCTGGACGAGCGCCCCTTTGTCAACGACATCCGGATCAAGGGAAACCAGGCCCTGTCGTCGGACGACATCCGCGGCTCCCTGTCGTTCAAGGCCAAGCAAGTCTACAACCCCGACAAGATCAAGGCCGACACGGACAAGATCAAGGCGCTCTACGACGACAAGGGGTACTTCAACGCCGAGATCTCCTTTGCGACCGAGAAGGTCCGGGAACGGGACGTCAACGTCGTCATCGACATCAAAGAAAACGAGCTGCTCTACGTGAAGAGCATCGAATTCGTGGGCAACCAGGCCTTCACGGACAAGGAACTCAAGAAGCTCATGGAGACCTCGGAGTGGACCTGGCTGTCCTGGCTCACCGACTCGGGGCTCCTCAAGAAGGAGAAGCTCCGCGACGGCATCAACCGGGTGAAGGTCTTCTACATGAACAACGGCTACATCCAGGCGCAGATCGGGGAGCCGGACATCACCCACGACAAGAAGTGGATCTACGTGAAGATCCCGGTCTCCGAGGGCAGGCAGTTCAAGGTCGGCAAGGTGGAGATCACGGGCGACGGCATCTCGGTGCCGAGGCAGGAGCTCCTCGACAGGCTCAACATCCGGAAAAAGGACTACTACGACCGGGAAGCCATCGCCAAGGACCTGGAGTTCCTCACGCGGATGACCCAGAACGACGGGTACGCCTACGCCGAGATCAGCCCCCGGACCCAGACGAAGGAGGCCGAGCAGAAGGTCGACATCGTCTACGACATCAAGAAGGGCAACCTCGTCTACTTCAACCGGGTCAACATCACCGGCAACACGAAGACGCGCGACAAGGTCATCCGTCGGCAGTTGGACTTCACCGAGGGGGACCTCTACAACAGCGACAAGCTTAAGAATAGCTACGCCCGGCTTAACCGCCTGCGCTACTTCGAGGAAGTCAATTTCCAGACGGCCAAGGGGCCCGAGGAGAACCTGACGGACATCAACATCGGCGTCAAGGAGCGCCCCACGGGGCTCTTTTCGATCGGCGCGGGCTACAGCGGCCAGGACGGCGCCATGATCATGGCCCAGATCGCCCAGCAGAACCTCTTCGGCCGGGGCCAGAGCCTGAGCCTACAGACGGCCCTGGGGTGGGAAAACAGCACAATCGACCTCTCCTTCACCGAACCGTACCTCTTCGACATGCCCCTCTGGATGAAGGCCGACATCTGGAAGACCTACCGGGAGTACGACTCCTACGATCTCGACACGCGCGGGGCCGGCGTCACGTTCGGCTACCCGATCTGGGAAAGGGTCATGGGCTATCTGGGCTACAAGTTCGCCGTCAACGACGTGAAAAACGTCCTGGACACCGCCGCGCAGACGATCAAGGACCAGCAGGGCGAGACGACCCAGAGCGGCATCCTGACGGCCCTGTCCCGGGACACCACCGACGACGCGGTGTTCCCGACTGCGGGCTCGCGCAACCGCCTGGCGGGTGACTTCTTCGGCGGCATCTTCGGCGGGGATGTGGCCTTCGGGAAATACAACTACAACACGAGCTGGTTCTTCCGCGTCCCCCCCTTCGGGGAAGATCTCGTCTTCTCGCCCCGCGGCCGGATCGGCTACATCCAGGCCTTCGAGGGCAAGGAGATCCCCGTCTACGAGCGCTACGTCCTCGGAGGGCTAAACTCCCTCCGGGGCCTGAAAGACGTGGGTCCGCGGGACCCCGTGACGGGCGACGTCATCGGCGGCACGACCATGCTGGTCTTCAACTTCGAGCTCATTTTCCCGCTCATCAAGAACGCCGGCATGAAGGGGGTTGTCTTTTTCGACACGGGGAATGCGTGGGAGAACGAGTACGACTTGGGCGACATGCGGAAAACGGCGGGCGCGGGCATCCGCTGGTACTCCCCCATCGGGCCGCTGCGCCTAGAGTGGGGCTACGTGCTGGATCCCAAGGAAGGGGAACCGGCTTACCGATGGGACTTCACCATCGGGTGGTTCATGTAAGAGCAGGTTCGAGGATCGAGAACCGAGGCGCGGGAAAGGACCGTCCTCGTAACGATCCGGGAACGAAGGAACGGGTCTTGATTTCGAAAATAACTTGCAAGGAGAACCCATAATATGAAAAAGCATCTGACCCTCGCCGGCCTTCTGGCCGTCGCCCTCGTCTTTGCGCTCTCGGCCACGGAGGCCGCCGCCCAGAAGATCGGATTCATCAACATGCGTGCGATCCTCCACGACTCCGAAGCGGGCAAGAAGGCGTCGGTGGAGTTCAAGAAGGAAGTCGAGAGAAAGAAGGCCGACATCGCCAAAAAGGAAGAGGAGCTCAAGAAACTCAAGGACGAGCTCGAGAAGCAGAAGTCGGTGCTCACGGCGGAAGCCTACCGGGACAAGGAGGCGAGCTACCAGGTCAAGTTCCGCGACTACCAGCGCATGGTCCAGGACGCCAATGAATCGCTCGCCCAGAAAGAACAGGCATTCACGTCGAAGATGATCCCCGAGATCCTCAAGGTCGTCGAGAAGGTCGGCAAGGACGGCAAGTACGACGCCATCCTCGACCTGAACAACCCCGTCATCGTCTACCACGACAGGGAAGACAACCTGACGAAGAAGATCATCGAGGAGTACAACAAGGGCGCGGGGAAGTCCTCTTCCGCCCCCGCCAAGGGCAAGAAGTAGAGCCGGCGGGCCGCAACGGGTGACGCGCATGGGGAAGACACTCTCCGAAATCGCCGCATACCTGCAGGCATCCGTCGTGGGCGACGGAGGCGTCGAGATCCGCGACATCAAGGGCCTCGACGAGGCCGGCGAGGGCGATCTCACGTTCCTCGCCAACCCGAAGTACCGCAAGAAGATCGCCTCGACGGCCGCCTCGGCGATCCTCGCGACGGCCCCCGTCGAAGGGACGGGCAAGAACTTCATCGTCGTGAAGGACCCCTACGCGGCCCTCGCCCGGCTGCTTGCGCTCTTCTACCCGGAAGAACGCGATTTCCAGGGCGTGAGCCCCGCGGCCTTCATCGGCCCCGGCGCCCTTGTCGCGGACGGGGCCACCGTCTACCCCGGGGCTTACGTGGGTGCGGGCGCCCGGGTCGGCCGGGGCACCGTCCTGTACCCCGGCGTCTACGTCGGGCACGGCGCCGCCGTGGGCGAGGACTGCATCCTGTACCCCAACGTGACGGTCTACCGCCGCTGCCTCATCGGCAACCGCGTGATCCTGCACGCGGGCGTCGTCGTGGGGAGCGACGGGTTCGGGTTTGCCAACCCGGGCATCGAGAACCGTAAGGTCCCCCAGGTCGGGATCGTCCAGATCGACGACGACGTGGAGATCCAGGCCAACACGACGATCGACCGGGGCACCCTGGGAAAGACCTGGATCCAGCGCGGCGCCAAGATCGACAATCTCGTCCAGATCGCCCACAACGTCGTCATCGGCGAGAACTCGATCGTCGTGGCCCAGGTCGGCATCTCGGGCAGCACCCGCCTCGGCAAGCGCGTCATCATCGGCGGCCAGGCGGGCCTCGTCGGGCACATCCACGTCGGCGACAACGTCATGATCGCGGCCCGGGCCGGCGTCAACAAGGACATCCCGTCCTCGCGGATCATGTCCGGCGCGCCGGCCATCCCCCACGCGGAGTGGCTGCGCCTCAACGCGCACATCCTGCGCCTACCGGAGATGCACAAGACCGTCCAGGAACTCCGGAAAAAGATCGAAGAACTGGAAAAGAAACTCAACCCGTAAGAGAGAACACGGCTTATGAACATACACCCGTCTGCAGTCATATCGTCCGACGCGAAACTCGCGGAAGGCGTGGAGGTAGGGCCGTTCAGCGTGATCGGGCCCAGCGTCACGATCGGCAAGGGAACCGTCGTCGGCCCCAACGTCGTGATCCAGAGCCACACGGACATCGGCGAGAACAACCGCATCCTCCAGTTCGCCTCCGTCGGAGCGCCGCCCCAGGACCTCAAGTACCGGGGTGAGGAGACGCGCGTCGTCATCGGCAACAACAACACGATCCGTGAATTCGTGACGATCAACCGGTCCACTACGGCCGACATCGGCGTGACGAAGATCGGCAACAACAACCTGATCATGGCCTACTGCCATGTGGCCCACAACTGCCTGCTCGAGGACAACATCGTCATGGCCAACGCGGCCAACCTGGCCGGGCACATCCACGTGGAGCGCTTCGCCATCATCGGCGGGCTGACCGGCATCCACCAGTTCTCGCGGATCGGGCAGCACTGCATCATCGGCGGGGCCTCCGCGGTGACCAAGGACGTCCCGCCCTACACGACGGCGGCGGGCCATTACGCCTCGCTCTACGGCCTCAACCTCATCGGCCTGAAGCGCAGGGGCTTTTCCGAAGAGACCATCGCCGCCCTGAAGAAAGCCTACAAGATCTTCTTCCGCTCGTCGCTCACGGTGGCCAAGGCCGTCGAAAAGGCCCGCGCCGAGGTGCCCGACCTGCCCGAAGTGCGGACCTTCATCGATTTCATCGAACACTCCAAGCGGGGGGTCACGAGATAGGGGCCAGGGTTCAGGGTACAGGGTCGAGAAGAAGGGATTCCGGATTCGGGAATTTTTCCGATCTTCCTAACTTCATAACTTCCGAGCTTCATATTCGGAAAGCAGAAACCCTTCCTATCGTTTCGGGCAGACAATAAGGCAAGAGATGGACAAGATACGAATCGGGGTGGTGGGGATCGGGCACCTCGGGAACTTCCACCTCCAGAAATACCAGAAACTCGAAAACGTAAAAATCGTCGGCGTTGCCGACGTGGACCGGTCGAAGGCCGACAAGGCCGCGGCGGCGTTCGGCTGCACGGTCTTTGCCGATCACCGCGAGCTCGTGGAGCACGTGGACGCCGTCAGCGTCACCGTCCCTACCCAGGCCCACCATGCCGTGGCGCGGGACTTCCTCGCGGCCGGCAAGGACGTGCTGATGGAAAAGCCGTTCACGGCCACCCTGGAAGAGGCGGACGACCTCATCAAGCTGTCCGCGGCGCAGGATCTCGTTTTACAGGTGGGTTTCATCGAACGGTTCAACCCGGCCATCGTCGCCCTCGACCCCGTGATCCGCCGGCCCCTCTTCATCGAATCGCACCGTCTCCACCCCTTCGTCGAGCGGGGCACCGACGTGGACGTCGTCCTCGATCTCATGATCCACGACCTCGACCTCATCCTCCACTACGTCCGCTCCCCCCTGACGAACGTGGAGGCCGTGGGCGTCTCGGTGCTCTCGGACAAGGTCGACATCGCCAACGTGCGGCTCACCTTCGAGAACGGCTGCGTGGCCAACATCACAGCGAGCCGGGTGACCCTCAAGCACATGCAGAAGCTGCGCTTCTTCGGCCTCGAGGGGTACCACTCCATCGATTTCAGCAAGCGCGAAGTCGTCTCGCTGGCGCGCAGGGAAAAGGAGGGGGGGAAGATGGAGATCGGGATCAACGACGTCAAGGTCCCCCGATACGACCCCCTCGAGGAGGAAATCCGCGAGTTCGTCGACTGCGTCGTGAACCGCACGCCGCCCCGGGTCTCGGGGCTCGAGGCCCGGAAGTCCCTGGAGCTTGCCCTGCTGATCAACGAAAAGATGAAGACGGGGAGGGACCTCAGGCTATGATTCCCATGGTGGACCTGCGCCGGCAGTACCTGCAGATCAAGGAGGAGATCGACGCGGCCGTCCTGGACGTGCTGGACAAGACCCAGTTCATCCTGGGACCCAACGTGTCGGAGCTCGAGGCCGAGGTGGCCCGCTACCACGGGGTACCGCACGCCGTCGGCGTGGCCAACGGGACCGACGCCCTCCTGCTCGCGCTGCGCGCCCTCGGGATCGGAGCGGGCGACGAGGTCATCACGACCCCCTTCACCTTCATCGCCACGGCGGAAGTGGTCGGTCTGCTGGGCGCCGTGCCCGTCTTCGTCGACATCGACCCGAAGACCTTCAACCTCGACCCGGCGCGCCTCGAGGAGGCCGTCACGGGGAGAACGAAGGCGATCATCCCCGTTCACCTCTTCGGGCAGCCCTGCGACATGGACCCGATCCTCGACATCGCGGGGAAACACGGCCTGAAGGTCATCGAGGACTGCGCCCAGGCCTTCGGCGCCCGGTACAAGGGACGGATCGTGGGAACCCTGGGCCACGCGGGCTGCTTCAGCTTCTTCCCCAGCAAGAACCTCGCCTGCTACGGCGACGGCGGCATGGTGATCGCGTCCGACGCGGAAACGGACGCCGCGCTGAGGGTGCTGCGCAACCACGGGAGCGCCGTCCGTTATCACCACAGCACCCTGGGTTACAACAGCCGCCTCGACGAGATCCAGGCCGCGATCGTGCGCGTCAAGCTCCGTCACATCGACGCCTTCAGCGAGGGCCGGCGGCGGGCCGCCGCGCGCTACGGGACGCACATCCGCCGGCCCGGCGCCGTCCTGCCGTTCGAGGCGGTGGGCTGCCGTCACGTCTACCACCAGTTCACCCTCCTCACGGACGAACGCGACCGGCTCCAGGAGGCGCTCACGAAGGCCGGCATCGCCAGCGCCGTCTACTACCCCGTCCCCCTGCATCGGCAGGAGGTCTTCCGCTCCGGCGCGGCGTGCCGCCACGGGGATCTGCCGGCCAGCGAGGACGCGGCCCGGCGGGTCCTGTCGCTTCCCATGTTCCCCGAAATCACGGGAGAGGAGATCCAGCGGATCAGCGACGTGATCAATGGTGCCACCGCATAAGGAACATCGCCGGGCCGTCATGATCGTGGCGGGCGAAGCCTCGGGAGACCTGCACGGGGCGCACCTCGTCCGCGAGATGAAGGCCGCCGACCCCTCGCTCGCCTTCTGCGGCGTGGGCGGGCAGAACCTCGAAGCCGAGGGGGTCCGCCTCATCGCCCGCTCCTCCGAGATGGCCGTCGTGGGCCTCACGGAGGTCTTCTCGAAGCTCCGCTTCATCGCCGGGGTCTTCTTCCAGCTCCGCGGGATGCTCCGCACGGAAAAACCGGACCTGCTCGTCCTCATCGACTACCCCGATTTCAACCTCCGGCTCGCCGCGGCGGCCAGGGACGCGGGGGTCCCGGTCTTCTACTACATCAGCCCCCAGGTGTGGGCCTGGAGGAAGAGCCGGATCCACCGGATCCGGCAGGTCGTGGACCGGATGGCCGTGATCCTGCCCTTCGAGAAGGACGTCTACGCTCAGATGGGCGTCGACGTCGACTTCGTGGGCCACCCCCTGCTGGATGCCGTGACGCGAACCCGCAGCCGCGAGGAGGCCCTGGCGGCCTTCGGCCTGCGCGACGCCCGGCCCATCGTGGCGATCCTTCCCGGCAGCCGCGAGAAGGAGGTGACGACCCTGCTGCCCGAGATGGCCGGCGCGGCGGAGATCCTCGCCCGCGATTTCGAGGGGGCCCAGTTCGTTCTCCCCCTGGCCGACACGGTGGACCCCGCAATCGTGAACGGGATCCTCCGGGGGCGCCCCGTCCCCGTGACCGTCCTGCCGGGCCAGATGTACGACGCCGTGGGGCTCGCCGACGCCGCCATGGTGGCCTCCGGCACGGCTACCCTGGAGACGGCGCTGCTGGGGACGCCGATGGTCATCGCCTACCGGATCTCGCCCCTCACCGCCGCCGTCGGCAGGCGGGTCATCCGGGTGAAGCACATCGGCCTCGTCAACCTCATCGCCGGCAGGGCGCTGGCACCCGAGCTGATCCAGGAAGACGCGACGGCGACCCGGCTGGCCGCTGAGGTCAAGGCGATCCTCGCGGACCGCCGGCGCAGCGACGCCATGCGTCGGGAGCTGGCCGGGATCCGGCAGAAGCTCGGCGAGCCCGGGGCCGCGCGCCGCGCGGCGGCCATCGCCCTGGGACTGGTGAAAACCGGGTGCGGGGCGCAGGGTGGTGGGGTCAGGGCAGAAGGGGAAAAGACTTGACGCGCGGGATTCTGTTGATAAATTGTCTTTGCATCATCGGGCCTTAGGCCCTTTCATTTATGAAGCTATACTTACGACTCCTTCGACTCGTCAAACCGCACTCGCCGAGGCTCATCCTGGCGATGCTGTGCATGGCCGTGGTGGGCGCCGCGACGGCGGCGTCGGCCTACCTCGTCAAGCCGGCCATGGACGACATCTTCCTCGATCGCAACGAGGGGATGCTCATCCTCATCCCCATCGCCGTGATCGTCATCTACCTGCTCAAGGGGGCCTGCAACTACGGGCAGACGGTCCTGATGAGCCACATCGGGTTCCGGATCATCACGGACCTGCGCAACGACCTCTACCGGCACATCCTGCGCCAGCCGCTGTCCTTCTTCACGAAGCACCCCACAGGGATCCTGATCTCGCGGGTCACCAACGACGTCACCTACCTCCAGGGCGCCGTGTCGGAGGCGGTGACGAGCCTTTTGAAAGACAGCTTCACCCTGGTGGGTCTCGTCTTCGTCATCTTCTGGCGCGACTGGAAGCTCGCGATCATCGCCTCGCTCGTCTTCCCGCTGGCCGTCTACCCCATCGCCCAGTTCGGCCGCCGGATGCGGCGCATCGCCACGGAATCCCAGGTCTCCATGGGGGACCTCATCTCGCTGCTGCAGGAAACGATCACGGGCAACCGGATCGTCAAGGCCTTCGGCATGGAGGAGCACGAGAACCGGCGCTTCGCGAAGGAAAACGAGCGACAGTTCAGGCTCACCATGAAGTCCGTCACGGTCCGGGCGATCTCGAGCCCCCTGATGGAGTTCCTGGGTGGTCTCGGGATCGCGGCCATCATCTTCTACGGGGGCTGGCAGGTCATCGCCGGGACCTCCACGCCGGGGACCTTCTTCTCGTTCCTTGCGGCGCTGCTCATGCTCTACGAGCCCGTCAAGCGGCTCACGAACGTGAACAACACGATCCAGCAGGGCCTCGCCGGCGCCGAGCGGATCTTCCAGATCCTCGACACGGAGCCCGCCATCCAGAACAGCCCGGGCGCCGCGGAGCTTTCCCCGATCCGGGAGGAGATCTCCATCGAGGGCGTCACGTTCCGCTACGACGAGGATCCCGTCCTGCGCAACGTGTCCATGAAGATCCGGGCGGGCGAGGTGGTCGCCTTCGTGGGGATGAGCGGCGGCGGCAAGACGACCCTGGTGAACCTCATCCCTCGTTTCTACGACGTCAACGAGGGACGCGTCGCCATCGACGGCGCGGACATCCGCAACGTGACGCTCGAGTCCCTCCGGGCCCAGATCGGGATCGTGACCCAGCAAACGATCCTTTTCAACGACACGGTCCGGGGCAACATCGCCTACGGCGACGTGCGCCGCAGCGAAGAGGATATCGTCCGGGCGGCGATGGCGGCCAACGCGCACGACTTCATTTTGAAGCTCCCCCAGGGCTACGACACGGTGATCGGGGAACAGGGCGTGAAGCTCTCCGGCGGCGAGAGGCAGCGCATCTCCATCGCGAGGGCCCTGCTGAAGGACGCCCCGATCCTCATTCTCGACGAGGCCACCTCCTCGCTCGACACGGAGTCCGAGATCGAGGTCCAGGACGCCCTCGAGAAGTTGATGCGGGGCCGCACGACCCTCGTCATCGCCCATCGCCTGTCCACGATCCGCAACGCCGACCGGATCATCGCCCTCGTGGACGGAAGGATCGTCGAGGAGGGTACCCACGAGAGCCTCATGGAGAAGAAGGGCGAATACTTCAAGCTGCACAACCTGCAGTTCAAGGACGACGCAGCGGGAAAGAACAACCAGGATTCCGGCACGGGATGACAGGCCCGCCCCGGGCCGCAAGGGGAAGCAGGCCAGACGTGGAAGCCCTGATCCGAACCATGTGGGGGGACCCCCGGAACGAGTTCCGCAGGCCCCTCCACATCTTTTTTTATCTGCTCTCGCGGCCCTACGGGGCGGCGGTCCGCGCACGGAACCGCCTGTTCGACCTCGGCGCGCTGCCGCAGCATGACGTCGGCTGCCCGGTGGTGAGCGTGGGCAACCTCACCGTGGGCGGCACGGGCAAGACGCCCATGGCGATCCGGGTGGCGGGCATGCTGAGGGACCGTGGCATGCGTCCCGCCGTGCTGAGCCGGGGCTACGGAGGGAAGAGCACGGCGGGCGTGCTCGTCGTTTCCGACGGCAGGCAACCCCTCGCGGGGCCCGACGAGGCGGGCGACGAGCCCGTGCTCGTCGCGCGCCGCCTGCCCGGCGTCCCCGTGCTGGCGGGCGCGAAACGGGCGGTCACGGGGCGGTACGCCCGGGAGAACTTCGGCGCCGACGTGCTCGTCCTCGACGACGGGTTCCAACACCGCTGGATCCGGCGCGATCTCGACATCGTGCTGCTCGACAGCCGCCGGCCCCTCGGGAACGGCTTTCTCCTGCCGCGGGGCCCCCTGCGGGAGCCGCCCGCGTCCCTCGAACGCGCCGGCATCGTCGTCCTGACCCGGTCGGAAGACCGCTCCGATCCTCTCGACGGGAGCCTCGCGGGGCTCCTTGCCGGGCGTCCCGTGCTGCGGACGCGCATCCGGCCGACGAAACTCGTCGCAACCGACGGCACGGAAATGCCCCTTTCGCATCTTGCAGGCAGGAAGGCCTTCGCCTTCGCGGGGATCGCGCGGCCCGAGTCCTTCCGGCAGACCCTCGAAGGCCTGGGGGCCTCCCTCGCGGGGTTCAGGGCCCTGCCGGATCATCACCGCTACGGAGCGGAGAACGTGCGGCAGATCGAGCGTGCGCTCGACGAGTCGGGGGCGGACATCCTCGTGACGACGGAAAAGGATGGGGTCAAGCTCTCCGGGCTTGCGGCCTTCTCACGCAGGCTCTTCTGCCTCGCCATCGAGACGGAGATCCTCGAGGGGGCGGACGCTCTGGAGACGGCGTTGCGTGTTTGCCTCGGCGCCCGCTGAAGCATCGCTCGTCCTCCATACAGCCACCACCCGGACGCGGCCGCGAAGTGAAGAAGTCAGGAAGAGCGGCAAGATCAGGGACACAAAACGATCTCATGGAACCGACGCGGACAACGGCATTCATCTTTTTCGCCTTCAGGCTGATTCCCCTCAGGCTGCGCCGGGCGATCTTCAAGGCGATCTTCCGCCTCTTCTACCACGCCTCGGTGAAACAGCGGCTCATCGCCCTGCACAATCTCCGGAACGCCTTCCCGGAGAAGAGCGTCGAAGAAATCGAGGCGATCGCCAAGGGCGTCTACCGCCACCTGGCCCTCGTGATGGCCGATCTCTTCGAGATGCCCTGGATCACCCCGGAGACCCTTCACGACTGGGCTGACGCGGAGGGGCTCGAACACGTCGAGAAGGCCCTGGCCGAGGGGAAGGGTGTCCTTTCCGTCGTAGCCCATTTCGGCCACTGGGAACTGATGACCGTTGCCGTCCCCCTGATGATCCGCCCGATGCAGATCGTCTACAGGCCCCTGGACAGCCCCGTCATGGACAACCTGCTGGGATGGAGCCGGACGAAGCACGGCAACTCCCTCATCCCCAAAGGGGGCTCGGGGAAACGGATCATCCGCCTGCTCCGCGAGAACCACATGATCGGGATCCTGAGCGACCAGAACGTGGACAAGCGCGAGGGCGTGTTCGTGGAATTCTTCGGGAGACCCGCCTGCACCTCCGTCGGGACGGCGGTGCTCGCCCTGCAGTCCGGGGCGCCGGTGCTGCCGGCCTTCATGCCCCGGATGCCTGACGGGCGCTACCGGCTGATCGTCCTGCCTCCCGTCGAGATCACGCGGACCGACGACTACGAGTCCGATCTCGTGGTCAACACGCAGCGCTTCACGAAGGTGGTCGAAGACATGGTGCGCCAATACCCCGACCAGTGGTTCTGGATCCACCAGCGGTGGAAGACGAAACCGTGGCAGTGATGCCAAGGGGCGCAGCCCCTTGCGGGAAGGTGAGAGGGTAAGAGGGTGAGAAGGTGAGAAAAGACAGGAACAGGAATGGAGAGGAAAAAGACGATCCGGCACTTTAGAGATCTGGAGGTATATCAACGATCCTTCGCCCTGGCGGTCGATATCTTCCAGATCAGCAAGAAATTCTCTTCAGAGGAACGCTACTCGCTCACGGATCAAATCAGGCGATCGTCGCGTTCAGTCTGCTCGAATCTTGCCGAGGCCTGGCGAAAAAGACGATATGTAGCCGTTTTCATGAACAAGTTGACAGACGTGATGCAGGAAGCATCAGAGACGCAGAGCTGGCTGGAAATCTGTTTTGCCTGCGGTTATATTGATGAAAAGCAATTCAAAAAACTGGACAGTGAATATGAGGAAATCATATCCATGCTGAATTCAATGGAGAGGAATGCCGGGAAATTCTGCTACTGAATTTCCAACCTTCTCACCCTCTCACCTTCGTCATGCAGAAGCGCAGGCTATGGATAAAGAAATTGACTTCAATAAACTGAAAAACGTCCTCATCCGTGGAACCAACTGGATCGGAGACGTCGCCATGACGTTCCCGGCGATTGCCGCCGTGCGCCAGACGCTGCCGAAGGCGCGCATCACGGTCCTCGTGAAGCCCTGGGTGGCCGATCTCGTGCGGATGCACCCGGCTGTGGACGACGTCCTGGTCTACGAGCGCCCCGGCCGGCACGACGGGCTCCGCGGGCTTTTCGCCCTTGCCCGCGAGATCCGCCAGAGACGCTTCGACGCTGCGATCCTCCTGCAGAACGCCTTCGAGGCTGCCGTCATCGCCAGGCTCGCCGGGATTCCCGTCCGGGCGGGTTACAGCACCGACGGCCGCGGCCCGCTGCTCACCCATCCGGTGAAGCTGGGGCCGGCGATGAAAACGGTACACCAGTCGCTCTATTATCTCGGGATGCTCGAGTCGCTGGGGTTCGCATCGGAGGGCACGGGCGTCTCCCTCGTCCCCTCGGAGGCACAGAGGCAGGCGGCACAGGAGCACCTCGAGCGCCTGGGCATCGCGGGACGGCGCCCGCTTGTCGGCATGGCTCCCGGCGCGGCCTACGGGCCGGCCAAGCGATGGTTTCCGGAGCGGTTTGCGGCCGTGGCCGACCGGCTCGCCGGGCGATACGCCTGCTCCGTGCTTCTGTTCGGAAGCTCGGGGGACCGGGCAAGCACGGAGGCGGTGCAGTCCGCGGCAAAGAGTGCCCTTGCGGACGTCGCCGGCAGGACAACCCTGAGCGATGCCATCGCGCTCATCGCGTGCTGCGATCTCTTCGTCACGAACGACTCGGGGCTCATGCACGTCTCCGGGGCGCTCGGGGTGCCCACGGTGGCCATCTTCGGGTCCACCAACCCGGAGACCACCTACCCCCTGGGGAAACGGACCGTGCTCATCCGCAGGCCCGTGGACTGCAGCCCCTGTCTCAGGAAAGTGTGTCCTACGGACTTTCGGTGCATGGACCTGGTCACGGTCGACGAGGTCGTCGACGAATCGATGCGGCTTCTGGCCGACTCGGGCTATCGCTGAGGAAAAAGCATGAACGGGAAATTCAGCGCCGTTTTCATGGATCGCGACGGCACCATCAACGAAGAGGTCAACTACCTGAGCCGCATGGAGCAGCTTCGGCTCTACCCGCAAACCTGCGAAGCGGTTCGGCTGGTGAACGAAGCGGGGATGAAGGCCGTCGTGGTGACCAACCAGTCCGGAATCGCCCGCGGGTACTTCACGGAAGAATTCGTCCGCAGTGTCCACGACCGGATCAACGAAATCCTCGCCGCTAAGGGGGCCCGGATTGACGGGTTCTACGTCTGCCCCCACCACCCCGTTTACGGAAACGGCGTCTACAAGCTCGACTGCGTCTGCCGCAAACCCAAGCCGGGGCTGCTGCTGCAGGCGGCGGCCGAGATGGGCATCGACCTTTCCCGCTCTTACATGGTAGGCGACATGCTGAAGGACATCGAGGCGGGAAAGAAGGTGGGGGTCAAGGGCATTCTCGTGAGAACCGGCTACGGCGCGAACGTCATCCGGACGGACATGCCCGCGTTTATCGCCGAAGATGTCCTCGAGGCCGTGCAGTGGATCATGAGGGACCGCAAGGGATGAACATCCTGATCGTCAAGCTCAGCGCCATCGGGGACGTGATCCACACGCTGCCCTCGCTCGCGGCGCTGCGGCGCTGCTACCCACAGGCCCACATCAGTTGGGTCGTCGAGGAGGCCGCCTCGGATCTTCTCGCGGACCACCCCATGCTCGACCGGGTTCTCGTGTCCCGGCGCAAGCGGTGGCTGCGGGACATTCGGGAAGGCCGCGACCGCGCGTCCGTCCTGCGGGAGATCCGGGGGTTTCTCCGCACGCTGCGCGACCGGCCGTACGACCTGGTCATCGACTTTCACGGCCTCTTCAAGAGCGCCGTCCTCGTCTGGCTGAGCGGGGGAAAGCGGCGCCTCGGCTACGACAGCCTGCAGGAGGGCAGCGGGCTCGCTCTCAACGAGAGGGTACCCGAGGACATGGGCAAGCACGCCGTGGATCGCTACCTCGACCTGCCGCGGCACCTGGGCTGCGACACTTCGAGGCCCGATTTCCCCATCGCCCTGCAGGAGGCCCATTTCGCAAGGGTCGCGGAACTCCTCACCGCATTCACCGTTGACACGTCGAGGGGTTTCGTGGCAGTAAGCCCTGTCGCCTACTGGAAAACGAAGCTCTGGGACGATTCGAAATTCGCGGCCCTCTGCGACCGCATCGTGCGCGAACTCGGCCTTCCCGTCGTCTTCACCGGCGAGAGCCCCGAAGGGCCCATCGAGCGCATCCGGTCGTTCATGCAGGCCCCGTCAGCCTCGGCGGCGGGAAAGACCTCCCTGCGGGAGCTGGCCGCCCTGTACCGGAAGGCATCGGTCCTTCTCACGACCGACTCGGGCCCCATGCACCTGGCGGCGGCTGTGGGGACCCCCGTCGTGGCCCTCTTCGGCCCCACGTCCCCGGAGCGCACGGGACCCTACGGGGTAGGCCACACGGTCATCCGCAGGGGCATGGACTGCAGCCCCTGCTTCCGGAAGACCTGCGAAACGGGGGAATGCATGAAGATGATCGGCATCGACGAGGTGTTCGAGGCCGTAAGGGAAAAGACCCTGAACCACACCGGGTCCCTGTGAAAGGCGCTCACCCGGGAAACCCCGGCTTCACCGAAACGATTTCGGAGGAAAGCACCGCCGTGAAGGAAAGCACCCTCAGACGCATCGTCGTCGTTGTGGCCGCCCTCACCGTTCTGGCGGGCGCCGCCGTCGCGCGGGCCGCCGACGACAAGCCGGCGCCCGCTCTGCAGAAAGACCGTTTCTTTACGGAGATCGGATTCGTCACCGGTTTCGGCTACGGGACGGTGACGGAAGGAGACTACCTGCCCGTTCCCTTCATTGTGCACCTCGGGACGGACGTAAGGCGCTGGTTCCCTTCCCTCAGGGACCACCGGGGAACGCTCTCCCTGTTCTTCGAACCCCAGTTCAACCTCGTGTTCGGCCACGAGTTCGAGATCGAGGGCGGGGTGGGCATCGGTCTGAAGTACAAATACCCGGTCCACGACGCCGTCTCCGTTTACGGGCTCGTCGCCGCGGGACCCCACTTCATCACGGCACACACCGTGGATCAGGCCAACGGGTTCAACTTCACCGAGACCCTCGGCGTCGGCGTCAATCTCAGCATCATGCCCGGGGCGGCTCTCGACCTGGGATTCCGGGTGCGCCACCTCTCGAACGCGAACATCCGGGACCCCAACTGCGGCATCGACACCTACTTCGGCACGATCGGGTTCATGATCGCATACTAGGAGGTGGGAACGTGGCAATCAGCAAGGACCTTCTCGATATCCTCGCCTGTCCCAAGTGCAAGGGCGACCTTCGTCTTACAGAAAAGGAAGACGGCCTGATCTGCGAGACCTGTCGGCTTCTCTACGAGATTCGCGACGACATCCCCATCATGCTCATCGACGAAGCCAAAAAGCTGGACTGACGGGCCTACGGCGGAGCCGAACCCGTCGCGATCCGCTCCGCCATCCGCTCGACGGCGGCGGAAACCCGCTCGACGGGCATTTCCTCGAGACATCGGCTCCATCCCTTCCCCTCGCACCCCTTCTGAAAGCAGGGGGCGCACTCGTCCCCCGGGGCCACCACCAGGTGCCGGTCCCCCGGCGGGGCCCAGTAGCGCCAATCCGACGGCCCGTAGAGGACCACCGTGGGGACCCCGACGGCGGCCGCGATGTGCGGGGCGGCGCTGTCCACGCCGACGTGGAAGGCGGCCCGGTTCAGCACGCCTGCCAGCTCGGCGAGAGTGGTCTTGCCGACGAGGTCGAAGACGGGCCCCGCGAGACGCGAGGCCAGCAGGGCCGCCTTGCCGCACTCCTCGGGGGCGCCGACCAGGACGGCCGCAAGCCGGTGGCGCTTCCAGAGCGCCTCCAGGACCGGCGCCCACCGCTCGTGGGGCCACTCCTTGTACGTCCATCGAGAGAAGGGGTTGACGGACACCCAGCGCCCTGAGGCCTCGAGCCCCGAGTCGCGCAGAATGGCAGACACGCGGGCCTTCACCCGTTCCGACACGCGGAGCCTCGGCGCCCGGTCTTTCGTGTCGACGCCGAACTCCCGGGCGATGGCGAGAGTCTGCTCCGCCGCCCCGTGGACGAGGGTCTCCAGGGGCGGGGGCTGCACGATGTGGGTGAACAGACTGTTTCTCCAGAAGGGGATGTCCTGCGAGTAGTGATGAGACACCCGGACGGGGGCCCCCGTGATCCGGGCCATCAGGGCGCCGCGGTCCCCCGCGCGGAGGTCGAAGACGACGTCGAAGCGCTCGCGCCGGAGGGCGCCGACGAGGGCGGACTGAGCGGGGATTTCCGCGAGGAGCCCCCCTTTCGCGCCGGCCACGTTGAAGACCCGTCGGACATCCGGGTGCGACTCGAGCAGCTCCCCGAAGCCGCCCCTCGCCAGGACGAAGACCTCCAGCGAAGGGAAGGTCTCACGAAAGGCGCGGATCGTGGGCTCCGTCCAGACCACGTCGCCGATGTCTCCCAGCTGGATCAGGAGCACCTTGCGCACCTTCGCGAAGTCGATCTTCGAGCCTTTGGCGAACATGCTCTGGTCTATTTCGGTCCTTTCGTCTTTTTCGTCAGGGGGATTTCCTGTCCCCTTCTGCCAGGGCTCTGGGGTCTAGGGTTTCGGGCATAGGGTCTGAAGGCATTGTGGATTTTTGTATTTACAATCTGTTTCCTTCCCGATACCCGATACCCTGTCTTCACGGGCATCCCCTAAGATGCCACACGATAAGCTGGGAGTAGACCTTCAACTTCTCCCGCAGGCCCGGGTTCAGCCCGAGGGTCAGCACGACCCCGGCCCCGGTGAGCACCCAGTTCACGACGAGGCGCAGTACGATGAGGATCGCCGCGAGAAGCGAACGGGCCGGGCTCTCCCACTTCATGAAGTAGAGATACCGGGATCGGTAGAAGTGCATTCTCGAGCGGACGCTGGTCCCGACGCTCTTCCCCTGGAGGTGATAGATCCGGGCGGTGGGAACATGGTAAATCTTGCCGCCGGCCTCTTTCATCGTCCGGGCCCAATCCGTCTCCTCGAAGAAGAAGAAGTAGCGCTCGTCGAACCCTCCCACGCCGTCAATGGCGCTTTTCCTCACCATCAGGCACGCCCCGATGCAGGAGTCCACCTCGATCGGATGCGAATAGTCCCGGCGCTTGCTGGGATACCGGTCGGGGAAGAGGGTCTCGAGAAGCGGCGTGTTGAGCAGGAGCGACGGGATCGTGGGAAACCGGGCGATGGAGTTCTGCTTGCTGCCGTCGGCATTCAGGAGCTGGCCGCAGGCCATGACCGCCTCGGGGTGCTCCTCCATGAAGGCGAAGAGCTCCTGGACGGCCCCCTCGGTGAGAACCGTGTCCGAGTTGAGCAGCAGCGCATAGCGGCCCGTCATGGCCCGGAAGGCCTGGTTGTTGGCGGCGGCAAAACCCCGGTTGTCGTAATTCTCGATCCGCCGGACCTGCGGGAACTCGACTTTCAGCATGGCCACGCTGCCGTCCCCCGACGCGTTGTCGACGACGATGACCTCGAAGGCCAGGCCCTCGATCGTCTCGTACACGGAGCGCAGGCAGTTGCGGAGAAGTTCCTCGGTGTTCCAGTTGACGATGATGACGGAAAGATCCATATCGCGATGCGCTTACGACTCCTCAGGCAGTAAAATGGCCGGATGCCGGCACATGAAATCAGAAGCCGGGAAGTTCTGAAGTTGAGAAGCCTGGAAAAACCTTCGGTTGGCGAGTTGCCCGGTGCTTATCCGACCTTCTCACCTTCTCACCTTCTCACCTTCTTCTCCGGCTTGTGCCCGGCGGTTCATCTCGCTGAGCTTGGCGTACTTGAAGAATTTGTTCACCGCATCGGTGACGGACAGGACCAGACCCTGCCGGCCGTCGAGAAAACCCCGGCGAAGGATGTAGTTCTGAAGGAAGGTGAGCTCCGCCCGCGCCAGGGCCCCCCAGATCGACGAGCGGCGCCCTTCCCGAAAGGCTTCCTCGGCGGCCAGGGTGGAGTACCTGTCGATCTTCTTCAAAATTGCGCTCAGCCGGCCCTCCGTGCAGTGCTCGATGGGGCTCTCCAGGGCAATGACCTGCCCGTCGACGGTCACGGCCTCGTGCACCGAGGCCTCCGTCATCCGGCCCATGCCCCTGCGGAAGAGCCGAGTGATCCGGTCGGGCCACCACCCCATGTGCCGGATCCATCGGCCCTGGAAGAAGTTCTTCCGGGGGAAGCTGTATCCCGGGGCAGCCCCCTCGCCTCCCGAGATCACCGCCCGGATGGCGGCCTGCGTCTCCGGCGGGATCCGCTCGTCGGCATCGAGGACGAGCACCCAGGGCTCGCGGCAGCGGTCGATGGCCGCCTGCTTCTGGGCCCCGAACCCTTTCCAGGGCACGGAGAACACCTCGCAGCCGAACTCCCGGGCGATTTCCAGGGTGCCGTCGTCGCTCCCCGAGTCGACCACGACGACCTGCTTCGCAAAGGCGACGCTCTCCAGGCAGCCGGGGAGGTTGGCCGCCTCGTTCTTCGTGATGATCGCCACGGACAGCGGGATCTTTTCTACCATCGTCAGTCCTCGAACCGGTTGCCATCATGCCGGTCGCGGCCACCATACCACAGATGCCGGGCGGATTAAAACGGTGAAATGATTCCGGGTTTATGGTAAGGGCAGGCAAAAGACGGGGCGACAGGGGTCACCGTCGGCTATCCATGCAGATGAAGAAAAAGAAAATCGCCATTGTGATTCCCAAGTTCGGCCTCGTGGGGGGCGCGGAGAATTTCGCGGCCGAGCTGACGGTCCGGACGGCGGCAGACCCCCGCTTCGAGGTCCACGTCTTCGCCAACCGCTGGCGCGCCGCCGGACCGGGCATCACGTTTCACCACGTCCCGGTCATCCGGTTCCCCCGCACCCTCGTCACGCCGAGCTTCGCCTGGTTCGCAAACCACGCCGTCGCGAAGGAAGGCGTCGACCTCATCCACGCCCACGACCGCATCTTCGCGGCCGACCTCTTCACCATGCACGGCATTCCCCACCGGCTCTGGGTCCGCGACGTGCGGCAGAAGCGCATGAGCCTCTTCGATCGGGCTACCCGAGAAATCGAGGCCCGGCTCGTCGCGAATCCCCGCTGCCGCAGATTCCTCGCCGTCTCATCGATCACGAAAGAAAAATTCATCAGCGAGTACGGCGTCGAGGAGAGCCGGGTGCTCGTCCTGCCCCCGGGAACGGACGTTGCGCGCTTCGCCGGGCTCGACCGGGAGCGCTGCCGGGCTGAGGTCCGCCGCTCGCTGGGCGCCGACGCGTCGACCCTCATCCTTCTTTTCGTGTCCATGAATTTCGAGGTCAAGGGCCTGGACTACGTCATGCAGGCGCTGGCGGCGCTCAAGCGCGCCGGGGAATCCCGGGTGCCGCTGCTGTTTGTCGTGGGGAGGGGGAACGAGGGGCACTACCGTCGGATGGCCGAGGAGCTCGGGATCGGGGAGCACGTTCGTTTCTCGGGGGTGACGGGACGGGAGAATCTCGATGCCCTCTACGCGGGAAGCGACCTGTTCGCCATGCTGTCGCGCTTCGACACCTTCGGCATGGCGGCGCTCGACGCCATGGCGGCCTCTCTGCCCGTCGTGCTAAGCGGCAACGTGGGGGCGAAGGACCTGGTGCGCGACGGGCTTAACGGGTTCGTCATCGGCGACCCCGCCGACGCGAGGGCCGTGGCGGAGCGGTTTGCCCGGCTTCTCGATCCCGGCTTCAGGGAGCGGATGGGGCAGGAGGCCTTCCGGACGGCCTGCGGACAGAGCTGGGACGAGGTGGCCCGGAGGCAGATCGAAATCTACGAGGGGCTCCTGGGCACTTCTTCCGGGGCGTGACCGCGTTCCCCCTACACACGCCATACTCCCGACATGAAGGTCCCGTGCCGCAAGCTCACGAAGTTAGGAAGTCAGGAAGAGCAGAAGAGCGGAGTCGAAGAGGAAGTTTTCTCTCTTCTTCTCCGCTCTTCCTCACTTCCGCTTTTCCGATGTTCGCCTGCGCTGATCCCGACGCGTCACCGAAGAGCATGGACAGACACAACCCGCCCGGGGTCCGCTAGAGATGGCTCAGCGGCCTCTTCCCGATCGGGTAGACGTTGAACCCGATCTCGAAGAGGGCCCGGTGGTCGAGGATGTTGCGGCCGTCGAAGATGAACGCCGGCTTCACCATGAGATCGTGGATCTTCCGGTAGTCGAGGCCCCGGTACAGGCCCCATTCGGTCATGACGGCAATCGCGTGGCAGCCGCGGACGGCCTCGTACGGGTTTTCCACGAAGGCAAGCCCCTTCTCCACGCCGGCAAGGTCCTCCCGGGCGTTGGCGAGGGCCTGCGGGTCCGTGACGACGACCTCGGCGTGCTCCTCGAGGAGCCTGCGGGCAACGTCGATGGCCGGGCTCTGGCGCGTGTCCCCCGTGTCAGCCTTGAAGGCGAAGCCGAAGAGGCAGATCTTCTTGCCCGCCAGCGTGTTGAACATGGCCCTGAGCATGTTCAGCACGAAGCGCTCCTTCTGGTACTCGTTGATCCGGACGACCTTCTCGATGTAGTCGGCCACTTCCTCCAGCCCCTCGACGCGGCAGAGGTAGACGAGGTTGAGGATGTCCTTCTTGAAGCAGGACCCGCCGAAACCCACGCTCGCGTTGAGGAACTTGCCGCCGATCCGGCTGTCCATCCCCACGATCTTCGCCACTTCCGAGACATCGGCGCCCGTCTTCTCGCAGACCGCCGAGATGGCGTTGATCGTCGAGATGCGCTGGGCCAGGAAGAAGTTCGAGGCGAGCTTCGAGAGTTCGCTGCTCCAGATGTTCGAGGTGACGATCCGCTCGCGGGGGACCCAGTTGGCGTAGATCTCCACCAGCTCTTCCCGCGCCTTCAGGCCGCGTTCCGTCTCCCGCGAGCCGATGAGCACGCGGTCGGGGCTCACCAAATCCCGGATCGCCGTCCCCTCGGCGAGGAACTCCGGGTTCGACAGGACGTCGAAATGAACCCCGTCGTTTCGCGACATGAGGATCCTCTCCATCGCCTGGGCCGTCTTGACGGGCAAGGTGCTCTTCTCGATGACGATCTTGGAGGACTGGGCGTGCTCGAGGATCTGGCGGGCTACAAGCTCCCAGTACTGCAGATCCGCCGCCAGTCCCGCTCCGGCCCCGAAGGTCTTCGTGGGCGTGTTGACGGAGACGAAGATGATGTCGTTCTCCCTGATGCCCCGGGCGATGTCGGTGTTGAAAAAGAGGTTGCGGCCCAGCGCCGAACGGACGACGTCATCGAGGCCGGGCTCGTAGATCGGCGGTTTGCCCGAGTTCCAGGCGTCGATCCGCCCCTGGGCCACGTCGACGACGGTGACGCTGTACCGGGGGCACTTCGCGGCGATGACGGCCATGGTCGGCCCGCCCACGTAGCCCGCCCCGATGCAGAGGATGCGTTTTTCGAATTTCATAGGCACCTGCTTCGATTCGTCAATGGGATCTATCGACAGTCCTTTTAGCATTAATCGGGCCAGATTATAACGTTTTTTTGCCTGTCCGGTCCTTCATCGCGCGGTTGTGCACCTGGGTATAGCCTCGCTGATCACTGATCGCACCGGGATTGATCACGGGATCCGCTTTGATCCTGATCCGTGGAGAGAACTCGCAGAGCGCAGGCAATCGGGCGAATCATTTCAGGAAGCATCACGAAATCAGCTTTTCAATAGACCGCCATCCGTGTAACCGGGCGATTCTCGACATAGTGCAGTGATTTCCCTTCACTTAGCGTTTTCCCATATTTCACGGGCTCGGGACTGATTTCACCGGACGGGCCGTAGGGAAAACCCTTCGTTTTTCTGCCGCAGCTCGCAACTTTCCCTGTGGGGCAAAAAGAACATAATAAAATAATATCAATATATTACGAGCATTCCCCTCTTCCTGGTACATCCGTTGCTCAAGCTACGTGGTCGTCTGCCGATCAATAAACTCGAGAGATATGGGGCGCAGGGCTGCCGTGAGAAAACAAGGCACAAACATTCCATCCAAGAGATCACAGCCGCTGGCTTGCTTCTCCATCGCCCTGTTCGTGGCGGCAAGCCTGCTGCTTCCTTTCTGTGTCCCCATGGGGCACGCCGCTTCGGTGACCGTCGCCTGGAACGCGAATTCCGAATCGACCGTGGCGGGATACCGGTTGTATTACGGCACGTCATCGGGCCATTATTCGCAATCCGTGGACGTGGGGAATTCGACGCGATGCACCCTCTCGTCGCTCCAAGAGGGCGTGACCTATTACCTGGCCGTTGCGGCCTATGACGTGTACGGGAACTACAGCGGCTATTCAAACGAGATCACCTATCCCGCCTCGCCGCCCGTTGACTTCAACGGGGACGGCAAGACCGATCTGCTCTGGCGCAACCGGGCCACGGGAGAGGTTTTCCTCTGGTTCATGGACGGCGCCAATCCCCTTCGGACGCAATCCGTCGCCACCGTGGGCGACATGAACTGGCAGATCATCGGATCGGCCGACTTCAACAGCGACGGCAAGACCGATTTGCTCTGGCGCAACACCGCCACGGGCATGATCGCCCTCTGGTACATGAACGGCGCAGCCCTGGCGTCCACCGCGAGCATCATGGCGATCCCCATGGAGTGGGTGATCGTCGGCACGGCCGACTTCAACGGCGACGGCAAACCCGATTTGCTCTGGCGCAACGCCAGCACGGGGATGCTTGCCGTCTGGTACATGAACGGGGCAACCCTGGTGTCCGCCGTGAGCATCACGGTGGTTCCCAGCGAGTGGGTGATCGTCGGCACGCCGGATCTCAACGGCGACGGAAAGCCGGACCTGCTCTGGCGCAACCGGGACACGGGGATGATCGCCGTCTGGTACATGAACGGCGCGGCCCTGGCGTCCACCGCGAGCATCATGCCGATCGCCTCGGAGTGGGAGATCGTCGGGACGGCCGACTTCAACGGCGACGGCAACCCCGATTTGCTCTGGCGCAACAGGAACACGAACGTGGTTGCCGTCTGGTACATGAGCGGCGCGAACTATGTGTCCAACGCCGTCATCACCACCGCCAATACCGACTGGGCGATCGCCGCGCCGCGGTGACAGCCCAGCCGTAATCCTCCGGACCCGTCCATGCCGCGCAGACGACCCGGAACACGTCGCTCTGCACGGCGGCAGCGTCATGTCTTTTGCCCCCCCGACCGACGGCGAGAATCACGAGGTCAACACCCAGGGATGCATCCTTTCTGCCTTGCACGTCCCAGGCTTCGAAAGTGTACAGTCGCGATTCAACTGCCTGCGAGATCAAGTCCCTCAGTTGGGGGCAGGACATCTTCGAACGATGTTGCTTTTCATTTGCCAGTCCTCGCGCAATGCACTATAGGCTAACCTGAGATCATTGCAGAACGACGGACAGGGCGGGATCGCGACCATCGGTCAAAGGACACTCCGTGAGTGCGCCTGCACAATGTGCCCATCATGTCAGATTCCCGCGGCGGCCTCCATTCTTCGTACGAATGATTCCCGGATCGTCTTCGCATAGATAAATGAAAAACTTATCGGAAGCCATTCAGCGTTACCTCGCTTGTCCTAGCTGCCACGGCCGACTCCTTGTGCGGAATGAACGTCCGCAGTGCTCGCACTGTTCATTTACAGGACATGTGCAGGATCACGTCGTTGTCATGATGGATCGTCGGCCGTCTTTTTTTGACGACCCATTCGACGACCGCCAAGGAGGCGGTGAGGATCCTTTCCTGACACTCTTTCGATCTCAGCAGGAGCAGCTATTATACGGTTATCTGAAACCGGGCGCCATTGTTTGCGATGTGGGGTGCGGTCGGAGTCTGCAATATGCAAAACCGGCCGACTGTTTTGTCATCGGAATCGATCCTTCGTTTTCCTCCATACAGGCGAATCATGACGTTGATCTGAATGTTCTGGGGACCGCTCTGGCTCTGCCCATTCCGTCCGGGAGTGTGGATGTCCTGCTTTGTTTCTACTCTATTCACCACATGGTCGGCAATACGATCGATGAGACAACCCGGTGTGTTTCGACCGCATTCAAGGAATTTTCCCGCGTTTTGAGACCCGGCGGCACTCTGTTTGTATTCGAGGTCAGCCCCTGGTTCGTCAGCGGATTGTTCCAACGCAGCCTGTGGAACCATGCGCGCAAAATGCTGGGTTCCAGGCTGGACATGTACCTCTGGCCGTCAGGGGCCTTGATGAATGTAGGGCTTCATGCAATACCCCACATGAATATCGCACACAGCGTATTGCACATTCCCGCGCTGCAAATGCTTCCCCCCTTCCTGGCGTTTCCGAAGTTCAAAATACCCCGATTTCTAATACCCGTGGACATTTCAGTCTATCGGTGGCATTTTTAGAGATGACACGGGTGAAGCGATATCCAATGCCGGCTCCGATGGCGGAATGGAGCCGTTGAAAAGCGACGGCTCCGGGGAGTGCAGGGAAAAGAGGATTCGAACACGTAACATGCGACGAGCGGGTTCATGCGAATGAAAACGGTTGGCACCATCATCGATTACGGGCTGTACAGGCTCATCATGTTCGTCCTCGACCTGAGGAACAACCGCCGGTTCGAAAAGACGTACGGCGATTTCAGGCTGCGTGACAATTATGATCCCCTGACGGTCAAGAAACTCCACAGCGAATCGGGCATCATCCTCGGGTGCATTTCACAGTTCATCCGGGAGATCGAGACCCCGGTCGACTCCCTGCTCCTGCCCGGGGAGAACAACGAGATCAAACGCGTTTACCAGGACCGGTTCAAGATCCCCCGTGCCAGAACGGCCGGCATCCTCGACGATGTCGATTTTCGATGGAACTTCGAAGAAGACCCGCCCCCCATGGGACAATACCAGTTGATCGTGTCCCAGGCGATCCTGGAACACCTCATCAACCCCTACAAGCACCTGAGCGATCTTCACCGGCTCCTGGAACCGGGCGGCCACCTGATCGTGCACTCCGTTCTGCCGGGCTATTTCTATCACCGGTACCCGTTGGACTGTCTGCGTTTTTACCCGGACTGGTTCGAGGAGGTCGCAAAACGTCTGGGCTTCCAGGTTGCAGCCAGGCACATCCACCGGGGACATATTTTTTACCGGATGAAAAAGTGACGTCATGCAGATTTTCGCCCGACGGAACCCAGCCGTTTCGATCTAGAGCGCAACTCAACCCGATGTCGGGGAACCGGCCTTTGCGCAGGGCCGACCCGCACCCGGCAGCGGCGCGGGAGACCGGCCGCGGAAATCGAAATATCTTTTTTAATACCGGCTGTTACAAATTTTACAACCTGTTCATCCGTTGCAACAGATGGGACATTTTCCCTTGACTTAAGCCCCCCGCTGGGCTACCCTTCAAACCGGCAAAATCCAGTATTTACAACCCTTTCGAGCCAACTGGGGGGTTGAAACGGATGCGGTGTTTTCCACGTTCGATTTTGTAATCGAAGGGGCGGAGCTTTATAAATCTTTTTTCCCGGGAAGAATCCTTTCCAACGCGTCGAATTCATTAACAATACATCAACATTGACGCTTGCTTGCCCAACCTTGCTTTTCAGTGGAACGAACCAGGTAATGACGTCAGTCAGTTTGCGATGAGGGTATCTTATGGATCAGACGAGAACCGATGACACGCGTGAGGATGCCCGCCGAAGCCGGCAGGACGAAATCAGCCTTTACGATCTGTGGTCTGTGATCGTGAAGAGGAAAATGGTCCTCATCGTCCTTCTCTTTCTCTCTCTCCTCGGCGCAGCCCTGTTCGCATTCACCTCCCCCAAGGTATACCGGCTGGAAGCGCACATGAAGCTCTACCTGCCAAGGGACGCGGTAACGGTGAAGGAACTGCCGACGGCAAGAGATCTGGCATCGATCCTCGGCAGGATCGATGCGGAGAAAAAAGCGAGGATCTTCTCCAAAAAAGCCGAAGAGATCACGGATTTGAAAATTGTCGAGATGAAAGGGGCAACGGACAAGTTCAAGATCGTCATCGAAGCGCTCAATCGTGACATGTTGCCCGAGGCGCTCGATGAGGCCGTGATATATATAGAAAGCATGAATATGATCAGGAGCAACGAGGAGAAGATCAGGCGTGAGTTGGACCTCAAGATCAAGGACTTGAGAGAAACGTACACGAAAAGCGCGCGGATCAATCAAGCGATCGATAAAAGTCTCCACACGTCCAACGTTTCTTCATTTGGGTTCAGTCCCATCGACGCCCACCAGCGTGTCCTGGAAATGAAGATCGGACTCGATCGTCTCGAACAGGAACGTCTCCAATACAAGCTGATTCAGCCGCTGGACGATCCGTTCGTTTCCAAAAGCCCCGTAAAGCCCCGCAAGATGCTGATTCTGACCCTTGCGTGTTTCGGCAGCCTCATGATCGGGTTGTTTGTCGCGTTTGTCATGGAGTATTTCGAGCGAGCGGGAATCAAAGCGCGGTCCCGCCCGTGACATGCGTTCTTCCGCGACCCGGCGCCAAGGCGCGAAACAAGGGACGGATGCAAGGTCCATCTGCGGCACCGCCATCGCGCCGGTTGCCGCTCTCGAGCGCAGGTCCGTCGCAAATGGTTTTCTCAAGCCCGTGCAGTCGGAAGGGATGCAGAGGTCTCGCTGAGGATGCGGCTCACCGTCAATGTCCTGTGGAACCTCCTGGGGACCGGAGTTCCCCTCCTGGTCGGCCTTGTCGCTGTTCCGCCCCTGATCCATGCCCTTGGCACCGCACGATTCGGCGTTCTGTCCCTCGCATGGGTCGTTGTCGGCTATTTCGGATTCTTCGATCTCGGCCTCGGGCGCGCTATGACGCAGCTCATTGCCCGGAAGGTGGGCAATTGCGAGGAATCGGAGATTCCGTCCGTCGTCCGCAGCGGCATGGCATGCATGGCGCTCCTCGGGATTGCAGGCGGCTTGGTTGTCGCGGCCCTCTCGCCCTGGCTGGTCGGGTACAAGCTTGCGATTCCGGAGCATCTGCGCGCCGAGACGCTGAACGCTTTTTACCTCCTGGCGTCGTCGATTCCCATCGTCATCATCACGACAGGCTTGCGGGGAATCCTCGAAGGCAGGCATCGGTTCGACGTCGTCAATATTGTGCGAGCGCCGCTTGGAGCCCTCACGTATCTCGGCCCGCTTGCCGTGCTGCCTTTCTCGAACGAGTTGCCTCCTGTCGTGGCAACCCTGGTGGCGGGTCGAATCGTTTCCTGCGCCGCCTATGCGGCGCTTTGCCTTCGTCTCTACCCCGAACTGGCTCGCCGGGTCGAGCACGACGCGAGCCACATCCGGCAGCTGCTTGCGTTCGGCGGCTGGATCACGCTGAGCAACGTGGCGGGGCCGCTCCTGCTCTACCTGGGACGGCTGGCGCTCGCCCTCCTGGTCTCTGCCGAGGCGGTCGCCTATTTCTCCACGCCTTATGACGTCGTCGTCAGCCTGCTGCTGATCCCCGGTTTGTTCGCAAGCGTGCTCTTCCCGATGATCACCGAGACGTTTCAGAGGGATCACGCGTCTGTCCGCACATTGTACCGGCAGTGGTTGCGCAATACCGGCCTGGTGATGTTTCCGCTTGCGCTGCTCACGTTCCTGATCGCCAGGCCGGCTCTTGCCCTGTGGATCAACGAGGCCTTTTCCGAACAGAGTTACCGCGTCGCGCAACTGCTTGCCGTCGGCGTCTTCATCAACAGCTTCGGGTATATTTCGCAGGCGCTGATCCAGGCATACGGGCGTCCCGACCTCACCGCAAAGCTTCATGTCGCAGAACTCATAGCCTACGTACCATACCTGTGGTGGCTGGTCGAAACCCATGGAATCGAAGGGGCGGCAATCGCGTGGGTTGTACGGGTGACGATCAGCACCGCCGCGCTCGCGGTGATCGCAAACGGCTGCCTCACACGGGGGATCCGGGCAACCGGCAAGGTTCACGCATAGTGCACATCCGATTCATCGTTGAAAATGATCTGGTCGAGGACACCTGTTCGGTCTGGCGCCTCGAGAGCCACGGGGAATTCGGTTATTCCGATGGGGCGGGTTCGGAGCAATACCTGCGGGACGTCTTCCGCAACGCAAAGGACCTGGGCTCCCGCTCAGCCGAGTTGGAAGCCTGCATCAAGGACTGGCCCAGCGAGTACCACCTGTCCGCGAAGAGGGGGCAATTGTTGTCTGGCTTCAGCTTCGACCGCTCGCTCCGGGTCCTGGAGGTGGGTTGCGGTTGCGGAGCGATCACGCGCTATCTCGGCGAGCATTTCGATCAGGTTGTCTCGGTGGAAGGAAACATCAACCGCGCGCGACTGGCCAGGCAGAGAACGCGGGACCTCGACAGCGTATCCGTCATCTGCGCCCCGTTTCAGGACATCCGGTTCTCGCAGAAATTCGACATCATCTTCTGCATCGGCGTCCTGGAATATTCCGCTTCTTTCATCGAGGGAACGGACGCGTACGACGCTGCGCTGCGGGTCCTGGCCGACATGCTGACGCCGGATGGCATGGTTGTCGTCGCAATCGAAAACCAGTTCGGCTTGAAGTACTTCAACGGTGCCCGGGAGGACCACCTGGGCGCGAGGTTCGAAGGCCTGGAAGGCTATCACCGGAATCCCGGCGTGGCACGCACCTTCGGCAAAACAGACCTGGAAAGGCGGCTGAGGAAACACTTTTCCCGGGTCGAATTCTACTACCCCTACCCGGACTACAAGATCCCCGACTGCGTCCTCTCCGGCGAGTTGCTCGCTTCGGGGCGCGCCGGCGAGCTCGTATCCCAAATGCGATCTCGAGACTACTCGGAACCGGCGAGGGTGCTCTGGGACGAGGCGTCGACGGCTCTGGAGCTGGATCGGAACGGGATGCTCGAGTTCTTTTCCAACTCCTTCCTCGTGCTGGCGGGGCGTCACACGCTCCAGGGCGCGGAATTCAATCAACTGGGCATCCTGTACTCATCCGGGCGAAAGCCCGCGTATGCCACGCAGTCCAGAATCCTGAAGGGGGATGCGGGGGAGATCCGGGTCGAAAAGCGCCGGGTGCACGACCGGCTTGCCGTCGAACCGGCGCCGATCACCCTGGTCGAGACGGACTCTCCGTGGCTTGACGGGTGTTCCGTGCTGACCCTCGTCACCCTGCGCGCTCTCTCCAGGAAACTCTCGATGGCGGAGATCTTCGAGCCGTGCAGGCAGTGGGTGGACCTCCTGCACGGCGAGTCGGAGATGCGGGACGGGGTCCGCTGGCTCGACGGCGCCCACATCGACAGCCTCTGGGGCAATGCTTACGTCAGCGGCAATGAATGCAGGCTTATCGACCGCGAATGGATCTGGAGCGAGAACGTTCGGATGAACGTCGTGCTCATTCGCGCCATCTACGATTTTCTGTCCAGAATCGAAACCGCGAGACCGTACCCTCGGGCCCTGTCGGCGTCGAGCGGCCGGTCCGTCATCGGGGACATCGCCGCCGCCCTGGGCGCGAGTCCGACGGCGGAGGATTTCGCCGAGTTCATCCGGATCGAGTCCGAGATTTCGTGGATCGTCTCGGGCATGAGCAGATCCAAACAGGGGTTTTATATCCGCTGGTTCCTCCGCCACAAGCCGACAAGGCGTTTCTTCCGCCGCGTAAATCCGATGGTCAGGAACCTGCTGTCGCGAGTCGGGGCGCGGATCTCGAATCGGGTCTGAGCGGGCGTGGTTGCGGCCCCCCGATGCTTCGAGCGCCTGTGCAATCCGCCGCCGCGCGGAGGCGGGGGGCATACACCCGAAGCGCCCGGTGCGGGCGCAGCCGGAGGAGGGCTCTGGTTTGCCGTCAAAGTTCGAAACCCTGCTGCTCGTGGCGCTGCTGCTGGAAATTCTCCTGGGCGGAAACGGGTATCTGACCCAGGTGGGAGGCATCCGGGTTCGGGTCCTTCTGTCCGCCGTCTGCATTGCCTGGGTCGCCGTAAGGCTCCTGTCGAGCCAGACCGAGAGGCTGCCGCATCAAATATGGTGCTTGTTCTTCCTGTTCATGGGGGTGACGTCTCTCGGCATTCTGGTGGGGATCTACAACGGCAACGGCATGGATTTGATCGCCAGCGAGTTGAAACCGCTGCTGTATTTCCCGCTGATCCTCTTTTTTGCGCATGCGATCCGGAATCAGGCCGACGTCGAACGGGTCACGCGCCTGATCGTCGTCTGCGGTGTCGTGCAGGCGTTCGTGTACTTGGCCGTCATGGCCGCGGTGCATTCGGGCGCCGTCTCCTACTCCACGGTCTACCTGTTCCTCAGGGAGAGCGACGAGTTCATCTTCCGCCACAACCCGGAAGAAGAGTTCTTCCTCGGATTCTTCTACAAGGGGGCCTTTCACCTGTCTGTCGCGGCTTTGTTTCTGTTGCTCCACCCGGTCTGGAAGAACAAATGGCTCGCACTGATCGTGCTGACGGCGATCGGGTTGACGCTGACGAGAGGATTGACGGCGGCGTTGATCCTTTCACTCGTCGCCGCCGTGTTTCTGATGCCGAGGAAACGATGGGTGGCCGTTCTCCTGGTCCTTGGGGGCCTTGCCGGGTCCGTCTTTCTTCTCGCCGATCCGCTCGTCTACCTGCAGCGGTCGGTGTCGGACGAGATCCGGCTCGCCGATCTCCACACCATACTATCGGAGCTGGATCCGTCGATGCTGTTGTTCGGCAAGGGGATCGGCGCACTCATCGGAGAGCGCCCGCGGATCGAGATGAACTACCTGGAAGTCCTGTACAAGCAGGGCATCATCGGTCTTCTGCCCTGGGGTGCGCTTCTCCTTGTCAACTTCCTGGCGTTCCAGCGCGTTCGTGGATCTTTGAGGCAGCAGGCTCTCGTGTTCCATCTGGCGGCGCTGTTCGTGTACTTCGCCACGGCCACGAATACGTTCCTGACGGGCTCCATCGGCATGAGCATCGTTCTGATCTCAACCGTCGTGCTCCTCGTGATGGATAAGACGCAGGTGCTCGAGGAGCCTGGGCCGGAAGGCTTCGCCTGCACGAGCGACCCCGTTCTCGGTACCCGGCAGTGCACGTGAGGACGGCCCCCGGGAGCGCGGGGAGAGTCCACGCCGGGGCTGTGACACCCTCGAGGGAACGGGGCGCAAACGTGGAGAACCGAGCCCCCATGGCATTTGGATCGCCTGGACCGGCTCGGCGGGTCGGCACATGATCTCCGTATGCATGGCAACCTACAATGGGGAGCGCTGGATTCAGATCCAGCTCCGGAGCGTGCTTTCACAGCTCGGCGAGAACGACGAACTCGTGCTGGTGGACGACGTTTCGTCCGACAACACGCTGGGAGAAGCCGCAGACCTCCGAGACGACAGAATCCGCGTGTACCGCAACGAGCGCAATCGGGGCGTGGACTGGACGTATCAGAGAGCCCTCTCCCTTGCCCGCGGGGATGTCCTGTTCCTGTGCGACCAGGACGACGTCTGGTATCCCGGGAAAGTCACCCGCGTTATGCAGGCATTCGGCGAACATCCGGATGCAACGCTTGTCCTCAGCGATGCGCAAATCATTGACTCCTTGGGCCGTGTCATTGCGCCTTCCTATTTCGGGATCCGCGGTTCGTTTGTGCCCGGCGTGCTTGCGAACATCGTCAAGAGCAAGTTCCTGGGGTGCGCGATGGCCGTGAGAAGCGGCATGCGAGACCGCTTTCTGCCGTTCCCGGCCAGGATTCCCGGGCACGACATGTGGATCGGGGTCGTCAATGAATTCTACGGGAAGACCTGCTTCATCGCCGAGCCGCTCATCGGCTACAGACGCCACGGGGACAACGCAAGTCCCGAACACCGGCAGGGTCTCGCCCAAATGCTGATATGGAGATGGCAGCTCACGGCCGGTCTCATGACGCGCGTCGGCATGCACGCGATACGGCGGCTTCTCCAGCATCAAGCGGGGTCCCGCGGCACCGAATGAAAACGGCAGGAGGACCCTGCCGGGGGTTGGAGCCGCGCACGAAAGGCGGCACCCAGGAGGGCCGGAACCGGGCGTTCCGGTCCGGACGACGAACGTCGGTTATCAATGACCCGGAGAGAAAGCATGAAAAAACGAGACTACAGAATCTGCACGAACTGCATCATGGACACCACGGATCCCACGCTCACGTTCGACGAGCGCGGGTGGTGCGACTATTGCCGCAATTTCTACAAGAATATCCTTCCGAACTGGCATCCGAACGAAGAGGGCATCCGGTCGATCACCCCCCTGATCGAAAAGATCAAGAAAGAAGGCAAGGGCCGCTCTCACGATTGCCTGATCGGAATCAGCGGGGGGTTGGACAGCTCCTATGTCACATACGTCGCGAAGGAACGGTTCGGCCTGAGACCCCTGATGTTCCACTGCGACGCCGGGTGGAACTCTCAAATCAGCACGACGAACATCGAACGGATCATCGACGGGCTGGGACTCGACCTCCACACGGAGGTGGTCGACTGGGAGGAGATGAAGGACCTGCAGGTTGCCTTCTTCAGGTCCCAGGTGCCCTTCGTCGACACGCCGCAGGACCTGGCCCTCTTTTCCGCCATTTACAACTTCGCCGCGAAGAACGGGTTCAAGTACGTCATCACGGGGGGCAACTATTCGACGGAATGCGTGCGCGAGTGCATCGACTGGACGTATTATTCGACGGACATGCGACACGTCAAGGACGTGCACCGCCGCTTCGGCAAGCGCCCATTGAAAACGTTCCCCACGTGCGACATTTTCAAGTACCGGATCTACTACCGGTACGTCAAGGGGATGCGGATCATCAAGCTCCTCGACTACGTGCCCTACAACAAGGAGGAGGCCGTCCGGCTCCTATCCGAGCGGTTCGGCTGGCAGCCCTATCCGCAGAAGCACTACGAATCGAGGTTCACCCGGTTCTACGAGTCGTTCTGGACGCCACGGAAATTCGGCTACGACAAGCGCAGGGCGTATCTGTCGAGCCTTGTCCTGACGAAGCAGATGACGCGCGAGGAAGCGCTGGAGCGCATCGCGAAACCCGAGCTGGACGAAAAGGCGATGGCGGAAGAATTCGAGTACGTTGCCAAGAAGCTGGATTTGACCGTCGAGGAATTCCGGGAGCTGTTCGAAGGAAAGAACAAGAGCTTCCGCGACTACAAGAACAACCTGTTCCTGATCACGCTGGGAACCGTCGTGTCGCAGTGGCTTGGATTCGAAAAAAGGATCTTCCGATGATCGCGATCGTCAATTACGGGCTGGGCAACGTCCGGGCCATTGCGAACGTATACCGGAAGCTGAACATCGCGGTCGGCATCGCCGGGGAACCCGGCGACATCGAAAACGCGGGCAAGTTGATCCTGCCTGGCGTGGGAGCCTTCGATTTCGCCATGCAGCGGCTCGAGCAGTCCGGCCTTCGGCCCGCGCTCGACGAAGCGGTGTTGCATCGCGGGGTCGCCGTGCTGGGCATCTGCGTCGGCATGCAGATCCTCGGCTGCTCCAGCGAGGAGGGAACGTCACCCGGCCTGCGGTGGATCGATGCGGACGTCAGGAAGTTCGACGTTTCCGCATCCCGGCACGCAGCGTGGGTGCCGCACATGGGCTGGAATGACGTCCGGGCACTGAAGCCCAACGGGCTCTTTCACGAGCTGGGGGGTGACTCGCGCTTCTACTTCCTGCACTCCTACTACATGCGCTGCCGGGCGGAACACGCCATCGCGGTCACGGACTACGGGGGGGAGTTTGCCTGTGCGGTGAATTCCGGAAACATTTACGGCGTGCAGTTTCACCCCGAGAAGAGCCACCAGTGGGGTGTCCAGCTCCTGAAGAATTTCGCGGAGCGTGTCTGACGATGCTGCGGCCCAGAATCATTCCCTGCCTGCTGCTCAAGAACGGAGGGCTCGTCAAGACGGTCCGCTTCGGGAATCCCAAGTACGTCGGCGATCCCATCAACGCGGTCCGGATCTTCAACGAGAAGGAAGTGGACGAGATCATGGTCGTCGACATCGACGCCACAGCGGAGAAGCGGGACCCCGATTACGTGCTGATCGAGCGCATGGCGGAGGAGTGCCGCATGCCGCTCTGCTACGGGGGCGGAGTCAAGACAAGCGAGCAGATCCAGCGGATCGTCGAGCTGGGCGTCGAAAAGGTCGGGCTGAGTTCCGCCGCGATCCGGAATCCGCAGATCGTCCGCGAGGCGGCGGAGCGCGTCGGCAGCCAGAGCATCGTGGTCGTGCTGGACGTGAAGGGGTCCGCGCCCGGCGCATACGAGGTCATGACCCACAACGGGCGCCGGGGAACCGGGAAGAACCCGTTCGAGCTGGCCCGGCAGATGGCCGACGCGGGCGCCGGCGAAATCGTCGTCAACGCGATCGACCGGGACGGGATCATGGGCGGCTACGATCTCGCCCTGGCGGAGGGGGTCCGGGCCGCCGTAACCGTGCCGCTGACGGTGCTCGGGGGCGCAGGCAGCCTGGCGGATATCGCCCGGCTCGTCGGGCAGTTCGGGTCGATCGGGGCAGCGGCCGGCAGCCTGTTTGTGTTCAAAGGCGTGTACAGGGCCGTCCTGATCAACTACCCGACCCGTGCGGAAAAGGACGCGCTGATCCCGTCGCCGCCGGGTCGGACGGAGGAAGCGGGCAGAGCGAAGGGCTTCGCCTGACACTATCCACCCTGAAAGCCGGTTTCGCACCCCGGCACGACTCCAGCGACTGCATGATCCGGGTTCTCTTCATCAATGCCGTTGATGCGGCGTCGGAAGTGGAAAATCGATACCGGCCGCTGTGGCCCGCGTACCTTGCCGCGTATGCCGAGCGGAGGTTCGGGTCCGGCACGTTCCGATTCCATTACGCCGAAGCGGCCGTGGAGAAGGAACTCGAATCGTTCCGCCCGCACCTGGTTGCCATCAGTGCGGTATCCCAGAATTTCAATTTTGCGATCGACTACGCGCGAATCGCGAAGCAATGGGGCGCAGCTGTCCTCGTCGGGGGGTTTCACCTCTCCTGCATCCCCGAGTGCCTCACGGAGCACATGGATGTCGGCTGCCTGGGGGAAGGGGAAGAAACGTTCGGCGAGCTGCTGCAGCGCCATCTCGAATCCGGGAGCCTGCACGGGGAGGGTCTGGGCGGCGTCACGGGGATCGTCTACCGGGAGAACGGCCGGCTCATCGCCACGCCGCCGCGGCCGCTGGTTTCTTCGCTCGATCAATTGCCACACCCGGATCGATCGCTCATCGGCTACCGGAAGCATGACTACATGTTCACGTCTCGCGGCTGCCCCTACCGGTGCACCTTCTGCGCTTCCAGCCGCTTCTGGGACACGGTCCGTTACGCCTCCCCGGAGTATGTGATCGAGGAGATCCGGGAGCTGATCGACCACGGGGTCGACACGATCAGCTTTTACGACGATCTCTTTGTCGCGCACCGCAGGCGGCTGCAGCAAATCGCCGCCCTCATCGTGTCGAACGGGTTTCACCGCCGGGTTTCCTTCACCTGCTCCTGCAGGGCCAATGCGGTGACCCCGGACGTCGTAGAGTCCCTGAAGGCGATGCATGTCGTTTCCGTCGGCATGGGGCTCGAGAGCGGCTGCGACAGGACACTGCGCTACCTCAAGGGAAGTGTGACCGTCCGGCAGAATGAGCGGGCAATCGAACTCCTCAAGAACGCAGGCATTCAGGCCAACGCCTCCTTCATCATCGGAAGCCCGAGCGAGACGAGGGAGGAGATGCTGCAGACGTATCGATTCATCCAGGGCAGCCGGATCGATTTTTTCGATGTTTACACCCTGACCCCTCTTCCCGGAACGCCGGTGTGGGAAACGGCAAAAAAACGGGGGCTGGTCTCCGACCGGATGGATTGGAGCCGCCTGAACGTCAACTTCGAGGTCAGCGGCGACACGGCGGTCATCCTGTCGGAAACGGTGACGCGCCAGGAGCTTCGTGCGATGTACAGGAAATTCCGGCGGCTGCGCCTCTGGAGAATCGCGAGGGCGCTTCCCACGTCGCCGTGGCTGAAGGATCTGCCGGCCATGCTGATCCGGATGGCACGGGAAAAGGCCGATCGTCTCGCAAGGCGCCTGTGTAAAGCGGGATGAGGGGTTCAAACCCGCGGGGGGAAAATCCGACGATGGAACGGGAAAGCGGTTTGCGGATGAGCGAGTCGAGTTCCGCCAACCCGAGCGTGCTTGTGGTCATTCCGGCATACAACGAGGAGCCGAGCATCTATCCCGTTGTCTGTTCCGTGAAAACGATTCTGCCCGGCGCCCGCACCCTGGTCATCGACGACGCCTCCACGGATGACACGAGTCGCGAGGCGAAACGCGCGGGGGCGGTCGTGCTCCATCACCCCGTGAACATGGGATACGCCTCGAGTCTCGAGCTCGGCTACCTCTATGCGGTGCGACATGGCTTTGACCTCGTGCTCCAGATGGACGGGGACGGCCAGCACATTGCCGAGGAGATCCCGAAGATTCTCTCGCCCGTCGCCGCCGGGCAAGCCGATATCTGCATCGGCAGCCGGTACATGCTGCCCGAGCAGAGCTACAAGACATCCTGGGTCAGGCGAACGGGACAGCGATTTTTCGGATCGATCTATTCCCTGATCACTCATGAGCATATCACCGATCCCACCTCGGGGTTTCAATGCTTGAGCAAAAGGGCGTTTCATCTTTTTGCGGGCGGGCATTTCCCGGATGACTTTCCCGACACTGACGTCTTGCTGATGTCTCATTACGCAGGGCTCGTCATCCGGGAAGTCCCTGTCCGGATGAATGCGCGGACCGGCGGCAAATCGATGCACTCCGGATTCAAACCTCTCTACTATATCGTGAAAATGCTGTTGTCGACGATCATGGTCATCCTAAATCACAGCAGGTGGCGTGCCCATGCATCCTAGAGTGTACATCGTATCCCTGGTTCTCGGCGTTTCCCTGCTCCTTCTTGTGATCCGGCTGATTCAAAAGGGGCGCCTGGATATTGCGTATTGCTGGCTTTGGCTGTGTATCGGCATCATGGCCCCGCTCATCGTGATCAAGTTCGACTGGCTGCTGTGGTTTTCCGATCTGATCGGCGCCCTGTCCCCCCTGACCACCCTGTTCCTGTTCGCCAATCTGGTCCTGTTCCTGCTGTGCCTGCAGTTTTCGATGGTGATCAGCTCCCACCGCCGCAAGATCAAGAAGCTGACCCAACAGATCGCCCTTCTCTCGGAAGACAGGGAAACCCGTTGATTTCCATCGTGCTGATTTCATCCCCCGTATCCCTGGAAGCCCGCTACGGGAAGTATTCCGCCGCAGGCAATACGCAGCCGACCTTCGCACTGGTGTGCCTTGGAGCCATCGCCGAACAGGTGGGGGCACACGTCCGGGTGATCGATGCCGCAGCGGAGAACCTGTCCATCGAGGCATGCCTCCAGGAGATATTGAGCGCGCAACCGCGCCTTGTCGGCATCAGTTCCACGACGGTAGGGATCTCCGCGTCCGGTAAGCTCGCGGCGAGGATCAAAGGGGTTTTGCCCGAAACCCTCGTGATCATCGGCGGTTGCCACGTCACGGCATTGCCGGAGGAGACCCTGTCCGAGTTCGAGGGCTTCGACATGGCCGTGATCGGAGAGGGAGAAGAGACATTCCGGGAGGTGATCCGGTCGGCAGGAGCGGGCATGAGCGTGCCGGATGGATTGCCGGGAACGGCGATCCGGAAAAACGGCGGTGTCATCGTGCATCCGAGGCGGCCGTTCATCCGGGACCTCGATGAACTGCCGCTGCCCGCCTGGCACCTGCTCCGCGGCTTTCCGGAGGCCTATCACCCCTCCCCCGCGCGGATCAGGCGAGCCCCCTGCGCCTCCGTCGTCCTGACCAGGGGCTGCCCGAACCGTTGCCTGTTCTGCGACCGCTCCGTATTCGGCAACAGGGTCCGCGCCTACAGCCCGGCCCGGGCGATCGACCTCGTCCGGCAGTTGAGGTCCGAGTTCGGGGTCAAGGAAATCCTGATCGAGGACGACACCTTTATCACGTCGCGCAGCCGCGTGGAGGCATTCTGCGCCGGGATCGTCGACGGGAAGATCGACATCACCTGGTCCTGCCTGGGCAGGGCCGACAACGTCTCCCCCGCGATCCTGAAGCGGATGCGGGAAGCGGGGTGCTGGCACATTTCCTTCGGCATCGAGAGCGGGGACCAGGCCATTCTCGACGCGATGCAGAAACGGGAGCGGCTGCCGGACGTCGAGAACGCCGTCCGCTGGAGCCACGAGGCCGGGCTCAAGACATCGGGGTTCTTCATCCTGGGATTCCCGGGGGAAACCCCCGACTCCCTGGACCGGACGCGGACCTTCGCCCTCAAGCTGCCGCTCGACGACATCTCGATCATGCGGCTGACCCCGTTCCCGGGAACCGCCCTGTATGAAAGCATCTCCCGGCACGGCACGTTCACCCGGGAATGGGAAAGGATGAATATCCTGAACACGGTGTTCGTCCCCAACGGGCTGACGGAACAAGATCTGGATCGCGCGAGAAACCGCATGCTGCGAGAATTCTACTTCAGGCCGCGCATCCTATTTTCGAAAATGAAAGCCTTGATGCGGAACCGGAACCTCTTTCTGCCTCTGCTCAGAGGGCTCATGGCATTCATACGGGTCACGAGCGACGGGACCGGATCGGCGAAATCCCGTGAAGCTGCGCGATGAGACCCGCTGAGAGCCAAGCCCCGCAGGCAGACGCGCCGCTCGTGTCCGTCGTCGTCGTGTGCGTCACGGGGGTTGACCTGACCCGGCAATGCCTGACCCGGCTCTTCTCGCAGACCTACCCGGCCCTCGAGATCATCGTCGTCGACAACGGAGCCCCGGGGACCCTTCGCGAGATGGTCCGCCGTGAATTTCCCGGCGCGCGGCTGATCCGCCTGGGCGGCAACACGGGGTTTGCCGGCGGTCACAACGCCGGGATCCGGGCCGCGCGCGGTAAGTATGTCGCCATCATCAACAACGACGCGCTGGCGGCTCCCCGCTGGGTTCAGGCAATGGTCGAGGTTGCCGAGAGGAGCCCGGACATCGGTTCGGTCGCGTCGGTCATCATCGACGGGAACCGGCCAGATCGCCTGGATTCCTGTGGCGTCGGCATTGCGCTGGACGGCATGTCGCGCCAGGCGATGCGAGGAGGCCCCATTCCCGCCCTCGAGGAACCCCGGGCGGTTCTCATGCCCAGCGGCTGCGCCTGCCTTTTTCGCAGGGAAGCCCTGGACGCCGTGGGGCTGTTCGACGAGTCGTTCTTCGCCTACTGCGAAGACACGGATCTGGGAATGCGCCTCCGGTGGGCGGGATACACGTGCTTCGCGGCGCCCGGGGCGGAGGTCCTCCACTACTACTCCATGACGGCGGGAAAGTTCAGCCGGGACAAGATCTTCTGGGTGGAGCGGAACCACTTCTGGGTTGCCGTCAAGAACTTCCCGATCCCGCTGTTGTTCGTGGTGCCCTTCGCCACCGTCTGGCGGTACGCGCTTCAGGCGTACGCCGTGTTGACCAGAACAGGCGACCTGCACGAGTTTGCCGGTCAAGCCTCTTTGGTCTCGGTCATGACGGCAGTCGTCAGAGCGCAGGGGTCCGCCCTGGCGGGGATGTTCCTGATGGTCCGCAAGCGCCTTTCGTTTTCGCCCCGGCGGAAGCTTACCCCTGTCCAGATGATGAGGACGATCGGGGCGTACCGGATCTCCCTGGGCGAGGTCATCCTGGGATCGAGGAATGCCCGTTAACGAAAAGCAGACCGCGGGGCAAACCCTGCTCCAGCGATCGCAGTACGGCAAGGGCGGTATCGGACGCCTGTACTGGGATTACCGGGACCGTGTCGCCCTTTCCTTTCTGGACGAGCGCGACCGGCACATCGTCGATCTCGGCTGCGGGGAGGGAATCACGCTCGAGAAGATGGCGCGGCAGATGCCGGGCAGAAACCTGCTGGGGTTGGACTGCATGCAGGAAAACATCGACATCTGCCTCGCGCACGGTCTGCCGGCGCGGCGGGGAAACCTCTACGACCTGGATCTGCCCGACGAGAGCGTGGATGCCGTGATGCTGCTGGAAGTGATCGAACACCTGGAGCGCCCGGAGACCGCGCTCCGGCAAATCCACAGGGTCCTGAAACCGGGCGGCAAAGTGATCCTTGTATACCCCAACGACCGCACGTTCAAGATCGCCAGAACGATCACGCTGAGATTCGAAGAAGCGTCGTACGATCCCGGCCATGTCAGGCAGTGGACCTACCCGGAGATCAAGGGCCTGCTGCATCTTCACGGATATACCGTCATGAAGCGCCGGTTCATCCCGTTTTTCATGTGGGCGGTTTCGCTGCACGGCGTGGTGGCGGCAAGAAAGCACGGCTGATCGTCCGCCATGGATCACCCCTCCCGAATGGCGACTTGTTTCGACCCGGCTGAACCCCTTGCAGCCATGCCGACGATCCGATGACACGCCTGAACCATGCTCTCCGCGACAACCTGCTGATCGCCGCGTTCTCGTCCGCGGCCATCGCACTGATATTCTTTTCGACGCCGTTTCTGAAGATCCCCTATGACATGTGGGAGCATCTCATCCGGATCGCGAGCTTTCATGACGAGGGAAAGAGTTTCATCTTCTGGCCCGAAGACCGGGTCACGGCCATGTACCACTGGCATCTGGCGTGGGCCTACTTTTTCAGGCTCCTCCCGGTGAATGATGTCTTCATCTGGGCAAGGATCATTCACGTTTCTCAATCCATCCTGTCCTACTGCTGTGTCCTCTATTTCTGTGCCGTGTTTTTCCGGCTGGCTCTTCCGCACATCGGCAACGCCGAGCGTCAGCTGTACGTCCTCTGGTCCGTTTTCCTGTGGTTTATCGGGAACGGCACCTTTTCCATGGCTCATCAGCAGGCCTGGATCCTCTGGTATTCCGTGTCCTATCAGGCGATGACGCTCCCCCTGTACTGGTACATTACGGCCCTGTCGATGCGGATGCTGTACGACGGGGCCGCCGGCAGAAGATGGAAGATCGCCGCGTTATCACAAATCGCCGTCTTGTTTCCTCTGATCATGGTGCTTCATCCCTCGGAGGGGGTCTATTTCTTCCTGGCAGTCCTGATCCTGAGCGCCTTTCGCCGTCATTTTATCGTGGAAACGCTTGCGGGTCGCTGGTGGATCGTCGCGGGTGCTCTGTTCCTTCTCGCGGCGGGCGGCGTCGTGCTGATCGCGACAAAAATTGTGCTGCTGCCCAAATTCATATCCAGCCTTCGCGCCCCCGCGGAGATCTTTTCCTATTTCCTGAGCAGCATGAAGGAGTGCGAAAGCCTGAACAAATTTCCCAGTGCGTTCAGCGAAATCGCCATGATCTCGTTAGCGGCAGGTCTGCTCTGCCTCCTGATGCGCAGGCACCGCCAGGGCATCCCCGCCGAATCGGTCTTTCAATCGCAATGGGTCTCTTCGATCGTCTTCTTTGTCATCCCGCTTGTCCCGCTCACATTCGGCATCGCCGGCGTTTTTACGCATCCTCTCGTCGTGTCGAGGTTTGTTTTCGCGTCCGCGTGGTTTGTTCTTCTCCCGGTCTGCATCGATTCCGTCCTCCCGCATGCATCGCGGACGTGGAGGTATTCGCTTTTGTCGGCACTGCTCATCGGGATTCCCCCGGCGGCTGTTGCAATATCCCACTCTTTCTACCCCTTCGAGGTCATCGAAAACAGGCTGCGCTGTCCCGTCGAGATGACCGGGCATTTCTCTTCCGGCGCGCTGTTCGGCAACGTCCGGTCTCTTGCAAACTCGTTCGGCGAGCGCGGCAGGTTCCACAACGGGATTCAATACGGGGAGGAGGACATAGCAGCTCTGCGGAGAATCATTGATAAACATGATATAAAAAAAGAAGGGAAGACGAACGTATTTTACATCCGAGGCGACATGGCGGTGATCGTACGGGCCGTTTTCAGGAAATACGTTTACACTCGCAGAACGAGCATGTATGAAAAGTCGTCCTTTTTCGAGAGAGACGAATCGGGCAGATACAATTTGATCGACGTCGAGTTGCCGGGGGGCTTTCCGAAACATCCCGAGATCTTCCGGTGCTTCGATCTTGAGAAGAAATGAGGGATCGGCTTCAACGGCCGGAGGGGCCCGGGGATCCGGGCGACTGAAGCGAGGATGCCTGCTTTCCGCGCAACGATCGTGCAGACGAGCGGCGCGGGGTTCGGAGAAGGGGATGAAACGGCGGATTCTGATACTTGGCGGTGCGGGCATGCTCGGGCACTCCCTGTTCAAGCTGTGCGCGTCGCGGGACGATCTGGACGCCTATGCGGCGGTTCGATCCGAGGCGGGGCCCCCGTCCTGGCTGAAGCCGGGGGACGGCAGGCGATGGATCGGGGGGATCGACGCGGAGGATGTCGATTCGCTTCGGCGCGCGATCGCATCCGTCCTGCCGGATGTCGTCATCAACGGCATCGGGCTGAGGCCGTCCGCCGACGCGGACCCGGCGGCCATGATCTCGATCAATGCCCTGTTCCCTCACCGGCTGGCGCGCCTCTGCGGGGAATACGCGGCACGCATGATCCACATCGGTACGGACGGGGTATTCGACGGGGCGAAGGGCATGTACGCCGAGGGGGACCCCGTCAGGATATCGGACGTGTATGGCATGACGAAGTACCTTGGGGAGGTCAGCGGGCCTCGTTGCGTGACGCTGCGGACGTCGATCATCGGGCACGAGCTGACGGGCCGTAGCGGCCTCGTCGACTGGTTCCTCCGGGAGCAGGGGCCGGTCCGCGGATTCGCCCGGGCCGTCTACTCCGGGTTCCCCACCCCGGAGTTCGCCCGGATCGTGGCCGACTTCGTGATCCCTCGCGAGGACATGGCCGGCGTGTACCATGTCTCGTCGGCCCCGATCTCGAAGTATGAGCTGCTGGAGTTGATCGCCGACCAATACGGAAAGCATGTCGTTATCGAGCGGTGTGATGTGCCTGTTATCGATCGCTCTCTGGATTCATCCGTTTTTCGCGCGTTGACAGGGTACACGCCGCCCTCGTGGCCGGAGATGATCCGAGCCATGTACGTCGATTTCACACAAGGCAGGGGGAGTTTGTATGTTTAGTCTCGAAAACAAGCGGATTCTGGTTACCGGGGGCACCGGGTCGATGGGACAGACCTTTGTGCGCCGGGTCCTGAGCGGAGAGCTGGGGACCCCGCGGAAGGTCATCGTTTTTTCGCGGGACGAGGCGAAGCAGCACGACATGAGAATGTCCTACCAGAACAACCGGGCGGCCACTGAAGAGGTCATTTACCGGAACTTCATGAACGTGCTCGAGTTCCGCATCGGGGACGTCAGGAGTTACTCGGACGTCTGCTCCTCGGTCAAGGACGTCGACATCGTCGTGAATGCCGCCGCCATGAAGCAGGTCCCCACGTGCGAGTACTTCCCCCTGCAGGCGGTGCTGACCAACTGCATCGGGCCCTCCAACCTCGTGCGGGCCATCCAGGAGAACGATTTTCCCGTGGAGACCCTCATCGCGATCAGCACGGACAAGGCCTGCAAACCCATCAACGTGATGGGGATGACCAAGTCTCTGCAGGAGAGGATCGTCACGGCCGCCAACATCCTCGTCCCGAAGACGCGGTTCATCTGCGTCCGCTACGGAAACGTCCTCGCGTCCCGCGGGTCGGTCATCCCCTTGTTCCACGAGCAGATCCGGTGCGGCGGCCCGGTGACCATCACGATCCCGGAGATGACGCGGTTTCTCCTGAGCCTGAACCAGGCCGTGGACACGGTCTTTGCGGCCCTTCGCGAGGCGCGTCCCGGGGAGACCTTCGTGCCGAATGCGCCCTCCGCGTCGGTCCTCAACATCGTCAGGGCGCTGATCGGCGACCGCGACGTCGGGATCAAGACGATCGGCATCCGCCCGGGCGAGAAGATTCACGAGATCATGGTCTCCGAGGAGGAGATCCATCACTGCGCCCGCCGCGGCGATTACTACGTGATCCGCCCCATGCTCCCGGAGCTGTCCGATCCGGGGGCCGCGGAACCCAACGCGCTGGTCAAGGAGTTCAGCTCCGAGGACAACGTGCTCGATTTCCAGGGCACCGTGGCGCTGCTGCAGGCCAATCGGCTCATGGTCGAGGATGTCCAGGCGGGCCGGGGAACGGAACTGCTCCGCTGAGACGCGGGCGCCGACGAACAACAGGGGGATTGCCATGAAGCCGCAAGAGAAACGGATCGGGGCGCACGTGAAGCGGGAGACGTGCCGGTTCTGCGAGGGCCGGGACCTGGTCGAGATCCTCGACTTCGGGGACATGCCGCTGGCCGGGGGGTTTCTCAGGGAGGAGGACATTCCGGCGGAATGTTTCTACCCGCTCAGCCTCAACCTGTGCCGGGACTGCTTCCTGGTCCAGGTCAGCCATGTCGTCCCCGGGGACGTCCTGTTCAGGGACAACTACTTCTTCTTCTCGTCCCAGATCCGTTCGCTGGTAGAGCACTTTGAGGCGTTCGCCGCGGAGATCCACAGCCGGTTTCTGCTCGGCCGGGACAAGCCGTCCGTCTTCGAGCTGGGGTGCAACGACGGGCCGCTGCTGATCCCCCTCGCGGCCCTCGGGGTCCGTGCCGTCGGCGCGGACCCGGCTACCAACGTCGTCCGGTCCATCCGGTCGAAGGACATCACGGTCATCAACGATTTTTTCAGCGAGAAGCTCGCAGGCGCAGTCCGGGCGGAGCACGGGCCCTTCGACCTCTTCGCATCGAGCTACTCCTTCGCCCACATCGACGACATGATCGACATCATGAACGGGGTGAAGTGCCTGCTGAAGGACGACGGCGTGTTCGTGTTCGAGATCTACTACCTGGGCACCCTGATCGACGAGTTGCAATACGACATGATCTACCACGAGCACATGAGCTACTATTCCCTGCATGCGCTCACGGCCTTCCTGAAGCGTTTCGACATGGAGGTCTTCGACGTCCGGTTCATCCCCGGAATCCGATCGGGCTCGGTTCGCTTCTATGCCCGGAATATCGGGAAGCGGCCGGGGCCGGTCACCGAAGCCGTGCGGAACATGATGGACTACGAAGCCCGCCGCGGGTTCGACCGGGTCGAGACGTACAGGCTCTACGCGCAGCAGATCGCCGGGACGAGGAGCCGGCTCCTGGAGATCCTGGACCGTTTGAAGGGGGAAGGCAGGCGCATCATCGGCTACGGCGCGTCGGGCCGCGGGACCGTCATCATGAACTACTGCGGCATCGACCGGCGGTACGTGGACTGCGTGGTGGACGATGCCCCTGCAAAGCACGGGTTCTACACGCCGGGCACGCACGTCCCGATCGCGTCCTGGGAGGCCGTCCACCGATCGGCGCCGCCGGATTACGCCGTCCTGTTCGCCTGGGCCTTCACGGACGAGGTCCTCCGAAAACGCAAGGATTACATGGACCGCGGAGGGAAGTTCATCATCCCGCTCCCCCGGGTGAGAGTGTTTCCCGAATAGAGCGGGCCCGGCCGCCGTCAACCCACACCTTCTGGAGGCAGGCATGAAAGTCATGACCCTGATGGGCACGAGACCCGAAATGATCAAGCTGTGGTCCGTGCTGAAAAAGCTGGATGCGTCGAATTTCGAGCACATCATGGTGCACACGAACCAGAACTTCACGAAGGAGCTGAAGGACTTCTTCTTCAGGGACCTGGAATTGAGGGCGCCGGACTACGACCTTCAGATCGACACGTCGTCGTACGGCAGGGAGGTGGCCGACGTCATCCGCAAGAGCGCCGAGCTGTTCGAAAAGGTCAAGCCCGACGCGCTGATCGTCCTCGGGGACACCTACAGCGGGCTGTCCGTGCTGCCCGCCGCGCACCACGGCGTGAAAATATTCCACATGGAAGCAGGTCTCCGGGCCTGGGACAAGCGGATGCCGGAGCAGAAGAACCGGATCCTGATCGACCACATCTCGGACATCCTGCTGCCCTTCAACCAGTACCATCGCGAAAACCTGATCCGGGAAGACATCCACCCCTCGAAGATCTTCGTGACGGGAAACCCGACATTCGAAGTCATGCGCGCATTCCAGGACAAGATCCGGAGCAGCCGCATCCTGGAGCGGCTGGACCTCGAGCCGAAGGGATACATCGCCGTGACGGCCCACCGGAAGGAAAATGTCGACGATCCGGAATCCCTGCAGGCCATTCTGGCGGGCCTCGCCCTCGTGCGCGAACGATTCGGGAAGGTCATCGTCTACCCCATGCACCCCCGGACACAGAGCAAGATCAGGGGACTGCCCGTTTCGAAGGGCATTCGGGTCATCGATCCCCTGGGGTTCTACGATTTCAACTGCCTGAGCATGCACGCCTTCTGCCTGATGGGGGATTCGGGCACCACCCCCGAAGAGGGCCTGTTCTACCGCGTGCCCTGCGTGAGCCTGCGCAAGACGACCGAGCGGCCCGAGACCGTGGAAGCCGGCGCCCACATCGTCGCCGGCATGGATCCCCGGAACATCGCGGACGCCGTCGAGACCATCGTCGGCATGCCGTGGACGGCGCGCTACGACTTCTTCGAGGACTTCAGCCCCTCCTCCGTTGTGATCAACGTGCTGAGGAGCCAGATCACGAACTACTTCTAAGGAGCCGGTCCCGGGACGGCGGCCGAGATCGACGCAATGGCCGGAACCCTCCCTGCAGACCCGCAGAGGCGAATGCGCATCCTGCTGCTTGTTGTCTACTATCTGCCCAGCACCACGTCGAGCGCGAAACTCATGTCCGACCTGGCGGTGGAGTTCCACCGCCTCGGGCATGAGGTGCTCGTCGCCGCGCCGGACGAAACGATCCTCCACGACACGGAAACCTCCGTGGAAAGCGGCGTCGTCGTCCTGCGGGTGCGCACGGGGAAAATCAAGACCGCCGCCCGATGGCTCCGGGGCATCAACGAGGCCAGACTTTCGGGCCTGATGTGGAAGAAGGGGCGTTCTTTCTTCGAGAGCCACCCCTGCGACCTGATCGTCTATTACTCGCCGACGATTTTTTTCGGGTCCCTCGTCAAGAGGCTCAAGCGGCGCTTCCGTTGCCCGTCCTACCTGGTCCTGCGCGACCTGTTCCCGCAGTGGGCGGTCGATGCCGGGATCCTGCGCAAGGGTCTGGTCTACTCCTATCTCAAGAGGAAGGAGCGGCAGCATCACGAGGCCGCCGACATCATCGGGGTCCAGTCCCCGGCGAATCTCGATTATTTCCGGGACAACGGGCTGGACCGGAAATACCGCCTCGAAGTGCTTTACAATTGGACAACCCTTAAGGAAGAGCGTATCGTGCCCGGTGAATACCGCAAGCGACTGGGCCTGCAGGGGAAAGTGGTCTTTTTCTACGGCGGCAACGTCGGCGTCGCCCAGGACATGGACAACCTCATCCGCCTCGCGGTCCGTCTGCAGGACGAGCCGGCCGCTCATTTCCTCATCGTCGGGGACGGCAGCGAAGTCCCCCGGTTGAAGGCCGCGATCGCGGAGAGAGGCCTGACGAACATCACCCTGCACCCCGCGGTGGGCCAGCGGGAATACATCTCCATGCTCTCCGAGTTCGACATCGGCCTGATTTCGCTGGACAGGGGATTGAAAACACAGAACTTCCCCGGTAAAATGCTGGGGTACATGTACCATGCCATGCCGATGCTGGCGAGCATCAACCCGGGCAACGACCTGCAGACGATCCTGGAGGCCCACGAGGCGGGGCTCGTGTGCGTCAACGGAGACGACGACCGGTTCGCCGCCCACGCCCGGCGACTGCTGGCCGACGCCGAGTTGCGCAACAGGCTGGGACGCAACGCCCGCTCCCTTCTGGAAAGCACCTTTTCGGCAACGGGCGCCGCAGGGCAGATCCTGGCGCACTTCCGACCGAGGCAATAGATGAACCCATCCGATCTCATACTGGTCACGGGAGCCACCGGGGCCGTCGGTCCGCAGGTGGTGAGCGCGCTCCGCGAGGCGGGACACCCCGTCCGCACCCTCTCCCTCGATCCGCCTCCCCGGGAGATGGTTTCCGACGCGGTCGAGACCCGGATCGGCGACGTGACAAACCCCGCGGACGTCGAGCCGGCGATGCGGGGCGTGGGCGCCGTGGTCCATCTCGCCGCGCTGCTGCACATCGTGAACCCGACACCCGACCTGCAGCAGAGATACGAGAAGGTCAACGTCGGCGGCACGGCGGTCGTGGTGGATGCCGCCGTCCGCGCAGGGGCGAGAAGAATCCTGCTGTTCAGCACGATTGCCGTCTACGGGGATTCCCGCGGCCGCATCCTGGACGAAGACAGCCCCCCCGCCCCGAAGACCTTTTACGAAAGGACGAAACGGGATGCGGAGCGCCTCGTTCTGGGCGCGAGGAATTCCGCCGGGTTGCCGATCGGAACCGTTTTGCGCCTTGCCGCCGTCTACGGCCCGCGCGTGAAGGGGAACTACCGGCAGCTGCTGAAAGCGCTGAACAGCGGTTACTTCGTGCCCATCGGGTCCGGCCGGAATCGCCGCACCCTCGTCCACGATCGAGACGTGGCCCGCGCGGCCGTTCTGGCATTGGACCATCCGCGGGCCGCGGGGAGACTGTTCAACGTCTCGGACGGGGAATTTCACACCCTGCAGGAGATCATCGGGGTCATGTGCGGCGCCCTCGGCCGGAAAGCGCCCCGCTTCTCCCTGCCGGTTCGCCCCGTCCGGTTCGCGGCCGGCATCCTCGAGTCGGCTGCGCGGTGGGGGCGGGTCCGATCCCCCATCGTCCGAGCCACGATCGACAAGTACACGGAGGACGTAGCCGTCGACAGCCGGCGCATCCAAAACGAGCTGGGGTTCGTCCCGACCTTCGATTTGAAGACGGGCTGGGCGGAGACCGTCCGGGAACTGAGACGCTCCGGGGAGATCTAGCGGGAAGGAGGCCCCGTCCCGCGTCCCACCGGACCGCTTGTGGGGAAGCCGGACAGGCCGTGACGGTGATTTTCTTGCTTCGGGTTCCGAGATGAAGAGGACATTCGACATCGGTTTGGCCGTTTTGCTGTTGTTGTCCCTGTCCCCGCTCTTGATCGTCATTTCGCTGGTGATCGCGTTCGGCTCCGAGGGCCCCGTTCTCTACTGGTCCGACCGGGTGGGGATCCACAACCGGATTTTCAAAATGCCGAAATTCCGCACCATGCGGGCGGACACGCCCGCCGTGGCGACCCATCTGCTGGAGAATCCGCATGCGTATCTGACCCCGGAGGGGCAGTGGCTTCGGAAGTACAGTCTGGACGAGCTCCCCCAGCTGTGGAGCATCCTGGAAGGGCACATGAGTTTTGTCGGCCCGAGGCCGGCCCTGTTCAACCAGGAGGATCTGATCGAGCTGCGAACCCGGAAGGGGGTCCACACCCTCGTGCCCGGCATCACCGGCTGGGCCCAGGTCAACGGGCGGGACGACCTGCCGATCCCCGTGAAAGTCCAGTACGACGAATACTACCTGAAGAACCGCTCCTTCCTGTTCGACCTGAAGATCCTCTATCGGACCCTGCACAAAGTTGCAGTCGCCGACGGGGTGAGGCACTGATCCCACGGGAATTCGAGATGAGACCCGATCCGCCCCCCGAGAGCGAACCGATGCGGCCCCTCGGCCCTGGCCCCGGATGCCGCGGGCTGCGGTCATCCGCTGCGCGCCGCTGGAGGCCCCGCTGCTCCGACCGCCCCGAAGCCCGCAAGGCAAGGGCAGGACAACAACGATGAAACACTTGCTCCGAAACAAGAATTTCTGGACCATCCTCGTCACCGATGCCGGCCTGGTCTGCGTCTCCTACGTGCTCGCCTACCTGATCCGCTTCGAGAACGACATCCCCCCGGAGCAGGTGGAGATGCTTGTGCAGACCCTGCCCTGGATCGTCCCCTTGAAGATCCTCCTCTTCGCGTGGCTCGGACTCTACCGCGGCATGTGGCGCTACACGAGCATCTCCGATCTCATCAACATCATCAAGGCGACGGTGATCAGCGCGGGGGCCATCGCGCTCGCCCTGCTGCTCATCCGCCACTTCGAGGGGTTTTCGAGGAGCGTCCTCGTGATGGACGCCCTCCTTACCCTCATGCTCATCGGCGGCGTGCGCCTGCTGATCCGGGTGCACATCCAGAAAGCGTTTCCGGCGAGCTTCTTCAACCCCACGTACTTCCCCTTTTTCAACCCGGACCGGGAAAAGCGCAAGCGGCTGCTCATCGTGGGGGCGGGAGACGCCGCGGAGAAAATGCTGCGGGAGATCCTCGACAATCCCCGGCTCCGATACAACCCGGTCGGCCTGCTCGACGACGACCCGCGCAAGCAGGGCCGGGCCATCCACGGGGTCCCCGTCCTCGGCCTGATCGAAGACCTCGAAAACGTCCCCGTCCAATTCGACGAGATCCTAATCGCCATCCCCTCGGCGCGGGGCGAAGAAATGCGGAAGATCGTCGAGATGTGCGACAGGACGGGGAAGCGGTTCCGGACAATCCCCAAGATCGGCGAGCTCATCGAGGGCAGAATCACCGTGAACTCCATCCGGGAGGTGAGGCTGGAGGACCTTGCAGGCCGCCAGGAGATCAACCTCGATCAGGAGAGGATCAGCCGGTTTCTTTACGGCAAGCGGATTCTCGTGACCGGCGCGGGCGGTTCGATCGGCTCGGAACTCGTGCGCCAGATCAGCCGATTCGAGCCCCAGGTCGTGGGGCTCCTCGATTTCAGCGAGCTCAACCTGTTCCAGGTCGAGCAGGAATTCCGTCTCAGGCTACAGACGTTGCCGACGGAGAGCTTCCTGACGGACATCCGCGACCGCGAGGCGCTGCAGGGGGTCCTGACGCGCTTCAGGCCCCATGTCATCTTCCACGCCGCGGCCTACAAACACGTGCCCATGCAGGAAAGCCACCCCAGAGAGGCGGTTCTGAACAACGTCCTGGGCACGCGCAATCTCGTCGAGCTGGCCGTGGAGGCTGATGCGGAGCGGCTCGTGCTGGTTTCGACGGACAAGGCCGTTCGGCCCACCAACGTCATGGGGGCCACCAAGCGGGTCGCGGAGCTCTTCGTGGAGAGCATGAACGGAAAACAGCTGACACGGTTCGTGGCCGTCCGCTTCGGAAACGTCTTCAGCAGCTCCGGGTCGGTCATCCCCCTGTTCCAGCAGCAGATTGCGGCGGGCGGTCCGGTGACGGTGACGCATCCCGAGGTTACCCGGTACTTCATGTCCATCCCCGAGGCGGCCCAGTTGATTCTCCAGGCCGGTGCCATGGGGGAGGGCGGGGAGATCTTCATCCTCGACATGGGCGAGCCCATACGGATCGTGGACATGGCGAGGGATCTCATCCGGCTCCACGGCCTCGAGCCGGACAAGGACGTCCTCATCGAGTTCACCGGCCTGCGGCCCGGGGAAAAATTGTACGAGGAGCTGATCACCTCCGGAGAGGGCATCGTCTCGACGAGCCACAAGAAAATCCTCGTGCTGCGCGGGAAGACGCTGGACGCCGCCGCCCTGCTGGCCCAGATCGAATCCCTGCTCGCCGTCGCCCGGCAGGGCGACGACGAGGCGATCCGGCGGAAACTCCGGGACATCGTGCCCGAGTACCATCCCCAGCCGTGACCGCGGTGATGTCCTCTGAGCAGAGAAACCCCATTGAACAGACCGACGATTTTCCCTCGTACCGGAGCCGATCTGAACAAACGCCTGGAGCAGGCCCTCGCCTTGCTCACGGGCCTTTTCGTCTTTCTCAACCCCTTTCCCCGCGCCACGGCTCCGAAGGAATTCGCCTTTTATGGAGCCCTGGCCGTCGCGCTGTACCTGGTTGCATCCGGCCGCCGGAAGCTCCCCTGGCGCACGCCCCTGGCAACGCCGTTCCTCCTCCTGATTCTGTGGAGCGCAGGCGGGATCGTTTTCGCCCTCGACAAACCGAACAGCCTGCATGACGTCCTGTTTCACCTCGTGAAATACGTGGCCGTCGCGTTGCTCCTCGTTGCCGTTTACCCCACGCGCCGTCAGCTGCAGACCCTTTCCTGGATCGTCATCCTCTCCACTGCGATGTTCGTCACCGCGGCCATGATTCATTTCTATCTGGTCCTGGATCACGGGTTCGCCGATCGGCTAGGATACAGCGACGCAAGCAGTAGACCCGGTTTCTTCGAAATGTCCTCCAACTACATGGGGTTCATCACGGTCTTCGGCGCCGCGCTCTCCATGAACCAATACCTCCGGGAGGGCCGCAATACGATAAAGGCCCTGCTGGCCCTGTGCTTCATCGTCACCGTGGCGGCCACCCTGTTAACGCAGACACGGGGTGCCGTCATCGGGCTTGTCCTGGCGATCCTCTTCTTCGGAATGCGAAACCGCAGAGAACTGCTTCTCGCGGTCCTGCTGCCCATCCTCGTCGCAGCGTTCATCTTCACGGGGGCCGAATCGCGCGAACGGATCAGCATGAAAAGCCTGCAGAGCAACGAGCGGATCGGGATCGCCCTGATGTACGGGGAAATCATCAAGGAGCATCCGGTTGTGGGGATCGGGTTCGGCATGGAACGCCTGCAGAACAAGGAATTCATGACGCCCTATTATGAAAGGGTGCCCGAGGCTTACCGGGACCCGGCATTCAACATGTCCCCCCACAACCTCTACGTGGACATCACGGTGAGAATCGGTTTCGTCGGCCTGTTGCTCTACGGGTGCCTCATCGTCACGGCGTTTCGCATGGCCTGGCGGTCCCTCGGCCGCGCGACGGGACCGGGGGCGAGAAACGACGCGCTTTGCCTGGTCGCTTCGTTCGGGGCGTTTCTGGTCCAGGCTTTTTTTGCCGACGCCTCCTTCGGGGCGCCGGCCGTCGTCTTCTACCTTCACCTGGCCATGATCACGATTCTCTGGCAACAGTCGTTCCAGATCCCGCCCGGCGACGGGGCGGAGGCCGCCGGAGCGCGCGGATGAACCGGTCCCGTCGACGAAACGGAACCTCACGCTCATGAAGCACTTCCTGCTGAAGCATATCCCGTACAGCGTTCATCTCTACAACTTCTGCAAGAGCTACGTCGAAAAACACGACGGGGACAGCAACGGCGACATGATGACCAACGGCGAGTTCCGCGTCATGCGCCACTTCCTGCCCGGCAGTTCCGTTGTCTTCGATGTGGGCGCGCACACCGGGGAATGGACGCGGCATGCCCTGTCGGTCAATTCAGGGCTGAATGTACACTGTTTCGAGCCGTCGCGGGATAACTTCGCCAGTCTCTCCCGCAACGTTACCTCGCCGACCGTGACGTTCAACCCCTTCGGCCTCAGCTCGGAAAAGGGCGAGCGTCCGCTTTTTGTCTACCGGTCCGCACCAGGCCTGCATTCGCTCTACCAGCGCCGCGGTCTGGAAGACGGCTGGGGGTTGGCAACACCCGCAGAAACAGAGACGGTCGAACTGGACACCCTCGAGCATTACTGTGAAGCACGGAGGATTGGGAAAATCGACTTTCTCAAGGTTGACGTCGAGGGGCACGAGCTGGAGGTCTTCAGGGGCGGCCGCTCGCTCTTCGAGGACGATCGGGTCGGCCTGATCCAGTTCGAATACGGGGGCTGCAACATCGATTCGAAGGTGCTGCTAAAGGATATTTTCGAGTTTTTCGCGGGAATGCATTACCGCTTCTACAAGATACTCCCGGAAAGGCTGAAATTCTTTGAACGATACGACCAGCGTCTCGAAACCTTCAAATACCAGAACTGGCTCCTAATCAATGATCAGTTCGGAGCCCATCCGAAAGAAAAAAGTACGGGAGCCGTCGCGCCGGAAAAGAGCGTGATGGAGAAAAGCCGCCTTGCGGCCCGGCAAGCGGCGCTCGTCGACGACCTGCGGCACGAGATACGAGTTATGCCCGAACCCAAGGCGGTCGCGGATTCCGCCGCGGAATCGGCATGGATGGCCAATCGCACAACGTTACGGAAATGCATTCTCGAGGAAGATCCCCGGGAGTTCCTGACCTGGGACGTGGTGACCGGCAGCATGTTCGTCGGCAACCGGCCCTTCATAGACAGCGAACTCCGTTATTTGATGGGCAGGCCGGACTGGAAGCAGGTCTGGGAAGACATCCTCGAGGAAGATAATGCAGGGGCTCCGAAACCCTACAAGGCCTACAGGCGAAGCTCCGGGAACCGCATCCATCAGGCCTATCACCTTGCCCGCTTCGAGCAGGAAACAGGGCTCTCGGTCAGTCGTTTTCCCCTGATCGTGGAGTTCGGCGGCGGCTACGGCAGCCTGTGCCGGCTTGTCCACAAACTCGGGTTCAAGGGTCAGTACGTCATCTTCGATCTGCCCGAATTCGCCGCGCTGCAGAAGTTCTACCTCGGCTCGCTCGCCCTGCCGCTGATCGAGGCAAAGGACATTTCCGCCGGCAGACGGGGCATCCTCTGCACATCCGATTCAGCCATGCTCGAATCGTTTGACTCCCGCAGGGCGCATACGGAGCTTTTCATCGCTACATGGTCGCTCAGCGAAACGGATCCAGCATTTCGTGAACAAATCATCTGCCTTCCCGCCATCGGCGATGCTGCCGCCTATCTTATGGCTTACCAGCGTGATTTCGGGGGAGTCGACAACCCCCGCTTCTTCGATGAGTGGCGCGCGAGCAAACCGGGCATTCGTTGGGTGCACAGCGAGATCGCCCACATGCCGGGCAATTACTACCTCTTCGGCCGGAGGGCTGAGCCCTGAAATCGGTCTTGCAGGCTGACACCCGTGGAGAGATCCATGCATCCTGACCCAGTCCGGGAGAACACCTCTTCCGGCGTGCACCCACTGGATCTCTCCCTCGTCATCGTCACGTACCGCTCCGCAGACGTGATTATCGGCTGCCTGGATTCCGTCGCCGCGGCGGGCGGGGTGAGCCGCGAGGTCATCGTCGTCGACAACGCCTCGGCGGACGGCACGGCGGAGATCGTCCGTTCGCGGCACCCCTCGGTGCGCCTCATCGCCAACGCGGAGAACCGTGGCTTTGCCGCCGCCAACAACCAGGCGATCCCCCTGTGCAGGGGCCGCTACCTCTTTTTCCTGAATCCCGATGCCGTGCTCGACGGGCCCTGCCTCGAGACGGCCCTGCGATTCATGGACGGGCACCCGGAGGTCGGTCTCGCGGGGACGAAGGTGGTCTACCCCGACGGGGCGCCGCAGGAGACGATCTCCCTGCACTACCCGGGCGAGAAGCACACGTCGGGGGAACTCACGGGGCTTTCGGGCTCGATCGCCTGCGTGCTCGGCGCGAGCATGATCGCCCGGGCGGAGCTCGTTCGCGAAATCGGGGGCTTCGACGAGGACTACTTTCTCTATGGCGAGGACCAGGAGCTGTGCCTCCAGATCAGGCGGCGGGGCTACGAGATCGGGTACATTGCCGAGGCGACGGTGCGTCACATCGGGGGCCACAGCGAGACGGGCGCGGCGGCGGCCGACAGGTGGGGGCGAAAGGCGCGGGCCGAGTACCTCTTCTACCGCAAGCACTACCGGCCGGAAACGGTCCGCCGGATCGCCCGGGAAGACCGCCTAAAGGCTCGGTGGCGGGTCCTGACGATCCCGCTTACCCTTCCCTTCCTGCGCGACGGCGGCGCGGCGAGGGAAAAGCTCGTGAAGTACCGGGCGCTCCTCGAGACCCTCGATGCGATCGAAACATCGGGCACGGCGGGAGGGGTCTGAGTGGAACGGGCCCCAGCTGCCTGCATCCTCTGCGGCGCCACCGACCGGTCGCCCCTGATCGAGCGGGACGGATGGACCGTGCACCGGTGCGCGGGTTGCGGGCTCGGCGTCCTGGACCCCCGGCCCGACCGCGAGGAGCTGGGGCGGCTCTACGAAAAGGAATACTTCGACAGCCAGTACCGCGAGGGCCTGCAGCCCGGGTCGCCGGAGATGCGGCGGCGCATTTCTCAGGAGGACCACCGGATCCGCTTCTTCCGGCGTTTCAAGAAGCGGGGGCTCGTGGTCGACATCGGCTGCGGCATGGGGTACTTCCTCTACGCCGCCCGCCAGGCGGGGTACGAGGTGACGGGGGTGGACATCTCCGACCACGCCGCCTCCTACGTCCGGGACACCCTGGGGATTCCCATGCGGACCGGGCACATCGACGCCGTCGACGTGCCGGAGGGCTCCGTGGACGTGGCCACCATGTGGCACTTCCTGGAGCACACGGACGACCCGCGGCGCTACGTCGAGAAGGTCGCCCGGTGGCTCAAGCCCGACGGCCTGCTCGTCATCGACGTGCCGAACTACGAGGGGACGGATGCACAGAAGACCTGGCGGGACTGGGTGGGCTGGCAGCTCCCCTACCACTTCCACCACTTCACGCCATCGACCCTCGCCCTGCTGCTTTCACAGCGCGGCTTCGAGATCGTAGGGCGGAAGGACTACCACTCCGAGGTGATCAAGGAGAGGCTGCGCCGCATCCCCGTGGCGGGCCTGTTTGCGCGGCTCGTCGCAAAGGCGTATTCGGGGACGAGCTACGCCGTGGTGGCAAATAAAATCCAGCGAGAGGTCCCGTGAACCCTGAATCCTACCTTGACCGACTGACTGCGGGCGGCCCGTTCCGGTTCCGCCGGCTCGACATCGCCGGCATCGACAACGAGCCGGTTTTCAAACTCAACGTCCCCGAGATGGTGGAGCAGGAGACCTGCCTCTTCCACCGGGACGTCTCCTCGGGGGATCAATACGTGGAGATCCTGCACGCGACGGTGCAGCGTGCCCTGGCCGAAAAGGCGGCCATGCCCATCGTCCGCTTCGCCGACGGGGAGTACGCCTTCTACCGGCACTCCCTGGACTGCAACGGTCTGTACCGGCAGGCGGAGAGCGCGGCCGCGATCCGGAAGGCCATGCCCGGGCACGTCGAGGCCATGCGGGCGCTCGCCCGCCGGGGGCGCATCGCGCCGCTCGTCTTCCCGGGCAACACGCGCAAGAAGGAGCGCGGCCTCTTTTCCTTCCTGCGCAAGTCGAAACACGACGACTCGGCAATCGGGTTCCTCGATTTTCTCTCCGCGAACGGCATCGGGCTGACGGTCGACAACTACGTGCCCTTCTACGCCGTTTACGCCTACCTGGTGACCGGGCGTTTCGCACGGCTCCTCGACGGCAAGACGGTCTGCATTGTCAATTCCGACTTCGACGAGAACGCCTGCCGGTCCTGGTTCCGGCAGTTCTCGAGCACGCCCCGGATCTCCCACGCTCCGATTGCGGCCGAGTACGTGGCCACCCGGTGGGATTCGATGCGGGAGGGCGTGCTCGCGGCCGTCCCGCCGGGGGTCGACGTCTGCATCGTCGGGGCAGGCGTCGGGGCCCTGCAGGTCTGCGTCGACATCGCGGAGCGCTTTTCCACGGTCGCCGTCGACGCCGGGCACGTCATGAACATGATGAACGGCCGCGTGGACAAATCGGGCGGTCCACGGCTCTACACTCTCTGGAAGGATGGGCAGGCGTGAGCGGCCCCCTGCAGAGCGCCCGAAAGAGCCTCCGGGCCTGGCGGAACCGCCGCCGGCTCGAGACGGAGCGGGCCTTCTACGAGGCGGCCTTCCGGGACCGGTCCCTGGTCGTGCCCGACGAGGCGGCAATCCGGGATGCCCTGGGGCGGCGCTTCCCCGCGATCCGGCCGAAACCGAAGGGAACGATCCGGACGCTTGCCGTCTGGCACAACTACAACTGGGAAACCGATGCGCTGAAGCCGTCCCTCGAGCGTTTCGGGCCGGTGCGACTCTACGACTGGTTCGGGGAATTCGACCACAGCCGCAAGGACTGGAGCCGCGCGATCAAGCCCCGGATGAACCGCGCCCTCGTCGATCTCGTCGACCGCTGGTGCCGGGAAGAGCGGCCGGATATCCTCTTCACCTACCTCTCGGGGGAGCTGGTCTACCCCCGGACGGTGGAGGCGATGCGGTCGCACGGGGTCCCCATCGTGAACCTGGCCCTCAACGACAAGGAGCACTTCGTGGGCAAGCTCCGCGGGGGGCACGCCTTCGGGATGAGGGACATCTGCCGGCACGTCGACCTGTGCTGGACGAGCACCGAGGACGCCCTGATCAAGTACTGCGTCGAGGGGGCCATCCCGCTGTACCTTCCGGAAGGGGCCAACCCCGCCGTGCACAGGCCTTTCGACGTGGAGCGGGAATTTGACGTCTCCTTCGTGGGGCAGTGTTACGGCAACCGCCCCGCCGTCATCGAACGCCTGAGGCAGGCCGGAATCCGGGTGGAGGCCTTCGGGTTCGGCTGGCCCAACGGGCCGCTCGCGACGGAGGAGATGGTCAGGATGTACTCGCGGAGCCGGATCAACCTGGGCTTCGGGGGCGTGGCGGGCCACGACGACACCTACTGCCTGAAGGGAAGGGATTTCGAGATCCCCATGAGCGGCGGGCTGTACGTGACCGAAGTCTGCCCGGAGCTCGAGAAGTTTTTCCGACCCGGCGAGGAGGTGGTCACCTACGGGGATTTCGACGATCTGGTGGAGAAGATCCGCCGGCTCCTGTCACACCCCGAGGAGGCCGAGCGGATCCGGAAGGCGGGCTTCGAACGGGCCCGCTCCGAGCACACCTGGGAGATGCGGTTCGAGAAGGTCCTCAAGCTGATCGGGGTCCTGGAAGAAAAACCGCAGGAGTAGAGAGCCGGAAAAACTCAAATCCCCCTTGCATCCCCCTTTTTCAAAGGGGGAAGGAGGGGGATTTTCTTTTGCCTTTTGCCTTACGCCTTTAGCCTGTCTTCATGGCACTGTTCAGGGTGTTGCGCAGCAGCATGGCGATCGTCATGGGGCCCACGCCGCCGGGCACGGGCGTGATGTACGACGCCTTCGCGGCCGCCTCGGCGAAGGCCACGTCCCCCACGAGCTTGCCGTCGGGCCTGCGGTTGATCCCCACGTCGATGACTACGGCGCCCTCCTTCACCATGTCCCCCCGGATCATCTCCTGCTTGCCCGCAGCCGCCACCAGGATGTCGGCGCGCCTCGCCACGGCCGCCAGGTCCCTCGTCCGGGTGTGGCAGATCGTCACCGTGGCGTGACGGTTCAGGAGCATGAGCGCCAGGGGCTTGCCCACGATGTTGCTGCGGCCCACGATGACGGCCTCCTGGCCCTCGATGGGAATCCCCGTCCGATCGAGCAGCTCGACGACCCCCAGCGGGGTGCAGGCCCGGTGGCCGGGCCGCCCCGTGAAGAGCCCGCCGATGTTGACGGGGTGGAACCCGTCGACGTCCTTGCGGGGGTCGATGGTCTCGATGACCACGTCGGGGTTGATGTGCTTCGGCAGGGGCAGCTGAACGAGGATGCCGTGGATCTCGGGGCTTGCGTTGAGCCCGACGACGATGTCCCGGAGGCTCTCCTCCGTCGTCTCCGCCGGCAGCCGGAACTCGCGCGATAGGAAACCGGCTTCCGCGGCGGCTTTCTCCTTGCGGCCCACGTAGATCTTCGAGGCGGCATCCTCACCCACCAGGATCACGGCCAGGCCCGGCGTTATTCCCCTTTTTTCTTTCAATTCAAGGGCTTGAGCCCTCACCTCCGCCCGCACCTCCTGAGCGATCCGGTTCCCGTCAATCACTTCGGCCATCGGCTTGTCCACCCCTTCTCTGTTCCAACATTTCAATATTTCAAGGAGTTTTGCTTTTACCGCAGGCAGCCCAAATTGTCAAGAACCGGGCCTGAACGGGCCGCCTCCAGGGCCGTTTCGCCCCTTAACCCCTGCCGCTTTTACGCACCTTTCGAAGGGGATCGGACCCGTTGTTCGGCAACCCTCCCGCTGACCGTTTTCGCGACGGCAAAAAGCCCGGGAATGCCCATTTTTTCTGATGTTTTCTGTTGAGAAGTTGACCCCGTTGTGATATGGTTCGCCCGTTAATTCAGGGGGGTCCGAAGGCCTTATGAACCTTGGGAAATTGTTCGCAGAATCCTGCAGCACCTACAAGGACAACAGGGCCCTCGTCTATGAGAATTCGCGGATCAGCTACGGGAAGATGGCTGCGGCCGTCAACTCCCTGGCCAACCGCCTGCAGTCCATGGGAGTCGGCAAGGGCGACAAGGTGGCCCTGATGCTGCCCAACACTCCCGAATTCCCCATCACCTATTTTGCCTGCCAGAAGCTGGGCGCCGTGGCCGTGACACTCAACGTCATGTCCACCGCCTACGAGCTTCAATACCTTCTCGACAACAGCGATGCGAAGGTGCTCGTCACGGCGGCCCAATCGGCCCGCCGCTTCGAGGAGATCAAGGACCGGCTCGCCACCTGCCGGCACCTCCTGCTGACGGAAATCGACGAGGGCCCGCTGTCCCTGAAGAAAGCCATGGAAGCCGGGCCCTTCGAGTTCGAGGCCTCCGATGCCGCCGGGGACGACCCGGCCGTGATGATCTATACCTCGGGCCTGACGGGAAAGCCGCTGGGGGCCGTTCTCACCCACGGCAACCTGATCTCCCAGTCCCGCCTCCTGGCGGACCTGTTCGACGGGTCGCAACGGGACACGGGACTGAGCCTCATCCCCCTGTTTCATTCCTTCGGCGCCGTCGCCAACATGCTCAACCCCATCCTGATGGGCGCCTGCGTCGTGATGCTCGACGCCTTCAGCATCGACAGCATCTTCAAGGCCATCGAAACCGAGAAGATCACCTACATGACCGCGGTCCCGCGCGTCTACCTCGGCATGATCCTCCAGGAGGGGACCGAGAAGTACGACATGAGCTCCCTGAAGTACTGCGTCACCGGGGGCTCCGCCATGCCGCCGGCCTACATGCCCCAGTTCGAGAAGAAGTTCAAGGTGAGGATCCGCGAAGGGTACGGCCTCACGGAAGCCTCTCCGGTCTGCTCCGTCACCCGGCTGCACATGGAACAAAAGCCCGGCTCCATCGGCATCCCCATCCCGGGCGTCGGGGCCCGCATCGTCGACGAAAGCGACCGGGAGCTGCCCCGCGGCGAGATCGGGGAGCTCATCGTCAAGGGCCCGAACGTCATGAAGGGCTACTACAAGGACGAGGACGCCACGGCCCAGGTGCTGCGCAGCGGCTGGCTGCACACGGGGGACCTCGCCCTGATCGACGCCGACGGCCACATCTTCCTCAAGGGCCGCAAGAAGCGGATGATCATCACCAGCGGGTTCAACGTCTACCCCAGGGAAGTGGAAATCGTCCTGAACCTGCATCCCGACGTCGGGGAATCGAAGGTGATCGGGAAGTCGGACCTCATGCGCGGGGAGGTCGTCAAGGCGCTCGTCGTGAAGAAGGAGGGGGCCTCTGCAGACGAAAAGGCCATCCTGAAGCACTGCAGAACTTACCTGTCCTCGTATAAGATCCCGAGAGAAATCGAGTTCGTTGACCGCTTGAGTTAATCCCGGCTTCCGGCGCCCGGGGAGGGCGCGGGAAGCCGAGAAACCGCAGCGCCGGACTTGTGTCGCGCGCCGGGAGGGTCCCCCTGCCGCCGTCGCGCGGGCGCGGCCGGGAAGAGAGAGGGAAATCAGAAGGGATGGACGGAATGCCGTTCGCCCCTCACAGGAGAAGAGGAGGTAGAGGAAGAGATGGAAAAGGTACCGCAGAAGTTGGACAAGACGAGGGCCGAATACTACAAGGGCGCCCCGATCGCGAAGTTCGGCGAGAGGCCGGCACCCACAACGGGCATGGGCCGCAAGATCAAGAATCCCCACAAGAGCGCCCGCCAGGTGGTCTGCGTGGAAGCCTGCCGAACTCCCTACGGCGTCTTCGGCGGCGCCCTGAAGGGATTCGACGCCCCGCAGCTGGGCGCGCTGGCCATCAAGGAGTGCCTCCGCCGCACGGGCGGCAAGGTGAAGGGCGAGGACGTGGACTACGTCATCATGGGGCAGGTCGTCCCGGCGGGCAGCGGACAGGTCCCGAGCCGCCAGGCCACCCTGCTGGCGGGTCTTCCCGAGTCCGTCCCCTCGATCACGGTCAACAAGGTCTGCTCGTCGGGCATCAAGACGATCGACCTGGCCTGGCAGATGATCATGACGGGCCGCGCCGAGATCGTGATCGCCGGCGGCCAGGAGAGCATGTCGAACTGCCCCTACTCGCTTCCCGACATGCGCTGGGGCAACCGCATGGGCCTGCCGAACGGCCGCGTGGTGGACCTCATGGTCTACGACGGCCTCTGGGACGCCTTCTACAACCGGCACATGGCCATCCACGGCTCCGAGACGGCCGACGAGTTCGGCTTCACGCGCCAGGACCAGGACGAGTGGGCCCTGCAGTCGCAGATGCGCGCCGTCGCGGCCATGAAGGCAGGACGGCTCGACGAGGAGATCTTCCCCGTGGAGATCAAGAAGGGCAAGGACGTCATCGTATTCGACAAGGACGAAGGACCGCGGCCCGGCACCACCCTGGAAGGCCTCGCCAAGCTTCCGCCCGTGTTCAACCACAAGAGCACCGTCACCGGCCAGCCCGGCGGCGTGACGGCCGGCAACGCCCCGGGCGTCAACGACGGCGGCGACGTGTGCATGCTCATGAGCGCCGAGAAGGCCAAGGCCCTCGGCCTGAAGCCGCTGTTCACGATCCTCGACTACGCCGAGGTCTCCCAGCCCACGAAGGACATCGCCACGGTGCCCGGGCTGTCGATCAAGAAGATCCTCGAGCAGAACGACCTTACGGTCAACGATCTCGATCTCATCGAGATCAACGAGGCCTTCGCGGCGGTGGCCATCATCAGCGCCCGCACGGTCCTCGGGATGAGCAAGGAGGAGATGCTCAAAAAGGTCAACGTCAACGGCAGCGCCATCGCCTACGGCCACCCCATCGGCGCCACGGGCGCCCGCATCCTCATGACGCTCGGATACGAGCTGAAGCGCAGGGGCGGCGGCATAGGGGTCTGCGGCATCTGCTCGGGCCACGCCCAGGGCGACGCGATGCTCATCAAGGTGGAGAAATAGGGAGAGAGACGGCCCGGGGGCGGCACATCCTCCGCCCTCCTGCGATACATGATGATTCACGGCTTGCGCGCCGGTCCCCGGGCCTTTCATTGACTGAAAAAAAAGATCAAGGCAACTACTGAGAAAGGAGAGTTGGTAGACATGAAAGAGGCATACATCGTAAGTGGAGCGAGGACGGCCGTCGGCGAATTCGGCGGTTCTCTGAAAGGCGTGTCCGTCGTCGAGATGGGCCGGCTCGTGATCAAGGAGGCGATCATCCGGGCGGGCCTGCGGCCGGCCATCAGCGACTTCGTCAAGGCGGCACGTCCCGCGGCATTCGGCGACTTCGACATGACGGAGATCCAGAAGAAGCACTACGACTACGACAAGGCCCTGAAGCCCGTCTACTTCGACGAGGTCATCATGGGCAACGTCCTCAATGCCGCCCAGGGACAGAATCCCCCCCGGCAGTCGGCCATCTTCGCGGGCCTTCCCGAGGAAACCAATGTGTTCACCGTCCAGAAGGTGTGCGCCTCCGGGATGAAGGCCATCGCCCTGGCGGCCCAGGCCATCATGGCGGGCGAGGCCGAGATCCTGGTCGCAGGCGGCATGGAGAACATGAGCAACGTCCCCTACGCCCTGGCCGATGCCCGCTGGGGCATGCGGATGAACATGCCCTTCGGCAAGGTGACGGATTTGATGGTGCATGACGGCCTGTGGGAGATCTTCAACGGCTACCACATGGGCTTCACGGCGGAAAACATCGCCACGAAGATGAAGATCTCGCGGGAGGAGCAGGATCAGCTGGCCTACGAGAGCCATCGCAGGGCCCGCGCGGCCAACGCAAGCGGCGCCGTGGCCGACGAGATCGTCCCCGTCGTGATCCCCCAGAAGAAGGGCGACCCCAAGGTGTTCAAGGTCGACGAGCGGCCCATGGACACGACCCTCGAGAAGATGGCGAAGCTGCCCCCCGTGTTCAACAAGGCCGGATCGGTCACGGCCGGCAACGCCTCGGGCATCAACGACGGCGCGGCTGCCGTGATCGTCGCCAGCGCCGAGAAGGTCAAGGAACTGGGCCTGAAGCCCCTGGCCAAGATCGTCGGCTGGTCCTCGGGCGGTCTCGACCCCGCCTACATGGGCCTCGGTCCCATCCCGGCGGTCCGGAAGCTCTTCAAGAAGCTCAACCTGAGCATGAAGGACATGGGCGTGATCGAGCTCAACGAGGCCTTCGCCGTCCAGGCCCTGGGCTGCATCAAGGAGCTCGGCGTCGACCTGAACAAGTGCAACCTCAACGGCAGCGGGATCTCCATCGGGCATCCCATCGGCTGCACCGGCGCCCGCATCACCTACACGCTGGCCATGCAGATGAAGAAGGCCGGCCACAAGTACGGCCTGGCGTCGCTGTGCATCGGCGGCGGCCAGGGCATGGCCATGGTCCTCGAGAAAGCGTAACCCGTCATCCCGCTCGATCAACGGAAGCCCCGGGGGCTTCATCACCTCGCAATCGACCCGGTCCCGGCGGAGGAGTTCCTCTTCCGCCGGGGACCGGTCCGCCGGTTTTGGAGATTCGCCGCTCCACGCGTTTCGCCCGCCCCAGGAGAGAGGAAGTTGCCGCGGGCCGAGAGCCGGTGCGGACTGGACTCATCCATAACAAATTCAAAACAGGAGGGTAAGGAAGATGGCAATCAAGACAATCGGCGTCATTGGGGCTGGCCAGATGGGCAACGGCATTTGTCAGGTCGCTGCTTACCCGGGCGGCATCAACGTCATCATGAACGACATCGCCGACCAGTTCGTCAACCGGGGATTCGACACGATCTCCAAGAACCTCGACCGGCTGGTCGCCAAGGACAAGATCAAGGCGGACCAGAAGACGGAAATCCTCAGTCGGATCAAGAAGAGCACCAACCTCGAGGACATGAAGGCAGCGGATTTCGTGGTCGAGGCGGCCACGGAACGAGAAGACCTGAAACTCGGGATCTTCAAGAAGCTCGACGAGGTCTGCAAGCCCGGCGTGATCCTCGCGTCGAACACCTCGTCGATCCCGATTACGCGGATCGCCGGCGCCACGAAGCGCCCCGAGCTCGTCATCGGCATGCACTTCATGAACCCCGTCCCGGTCATGCAGCTCGTCGAGATCATCCGCGGACTCGTCACCTCGCAGGAGACCTACAACACCGTCGAGGCGCTCTCGAAGCAGTTCGGCAAGATCCCCGTCGAGTGCAACGATTTCCCGGGCTTCATCTCCAATCGCATCCTGATGCCCATGATCAACGAGGCCTTCTACACCCTGATGGAGGGTGTCGGCTCGCCCAAGGCGATCGACGACATCATGCGCCTCGGCATGAACCACCCCATGGGGCCCCTCACGCTGGCCGATCTCATCGGCCTCGACACCTGCTGGGCCATCATGGACGTTCTCTACAAGGGCTTCGGCGATTCGAAGTACCGCCCCTGCCCGCTCCTGAAGAAGTACGTGGATGCCGGCCTCATGGGCCGCAAAAGCGGCCGCGGCGTCTACGACTACAGCGCGAAGTAACCCGGGCTTCCGGGGAGGGCGGGACGGCCCTGCTCTGCCCCGGAACCCCGACGGGATCATGAAAAGAAAGGAGAGGGGCTTTTTATGGACTACAAGAACATTCTCTTCGAGGTGGCCGACGGGGTCGCCACCATCACCATCAACCGGCCCAAGGCGCTCAACGCCCTGAACTCGGATGTGATGTGCGAACTCTACGACGCGGCCATCAAGTGCAAGACCGACGAGGCCGTCAAGGCCGTCATCCTCACGGGCGCAGGCGAGAAGTCCTTCGTGGCCGGCGCCGACATCTCCCAGATGGCGGAACTGAGGCCCCAGCAGGCCATGGACTTCATGGAAGCCGGCATCGAGACCTTCCGGATGTTCGAGACGCTTCCCAAGCCCGTCATCGCGGCAATCAACGGCTTTGCCCTGGGCGGCGGCGTGGAGCTCGCCATGTCCTGCGACATCCGTCTGGCCTCGGAGAACGCCCGCTTCGGCCAGCCCGAGATCCTCATCGGGCTCATCCCCGGCTGGGGCGGCACGCAGCGCCTGGCGCGCCTCGTGGGCATGGGGCGGGCCAAGGAGTACATCATGGCCGGCGGTCAAATCGACGCCAAGCGGGCCTACGAGATCGGCCTGGTGAACCAGGTCTACCCGCTGGATCAGCTCATGGCGGAGGCCAAGAAGCTGGCCGGGAAAATGGCGAACCTGCCCGGGTTCGCCCTCAAGATGGCCAAGCACGCCATCAACTTCGGCTACGACCTGTCGCTCGACAACGCCATGCGGCTCGAGACCCAGTGCTGCTCGCAGTGCTTCAGCACCGACGACCAGAAGGAAGGCATGAAGGCGTTCCTCGAGAAGAGGAAGCCGGCGTTCAAGGGCAAGTGAGCCCGAAACGATCAACAGGGGAAATCAGGGGTCTGTCAGGACATTGATTACACGGTATCAAAGGACAGAGACACTGTGCCTTGATACATTTAAAAATTCCATAAAGGGGGACACGTTATGAATTTTGCATTGACTGAAGAGCAACAGATGGTGAAGGACCAGATCACGAAGTTCGCCGAAACGAAGATCAAACCCATCGCGGCGGAGCTGGATCACACCCACCGTCACCCGGAAGAGATCTGCCGGGCCCTGGGCGAGATGGGCATCATGGGCGTTGCGATTCCCACGGAGTACGGCGGGGCCGGCATGGACGTCGTGACCTACGTCCACGCCATGATCGCCATTTCCAAGGCCTGTGCAAGCTGCGGCGTCATCGTCTCCGTCAACAATTCGCTCTACGGCTTCCCCGTGAACTCATTCGGCACGGAGGAGCAGAAAAAGAAGTACCTCACCCCCGTGGCCAGCGGCAAGGTCGAGGGCTGCTACGCCCTGACCGAGGCCGGCGCCGGCTCCGACGCGGCGTCCCTGGCCTGCAGGGCGACCCTGAAGGGCGACAAGTACGTCCTCAACGGGACGAAGCGCTTCATCACCAACGGCAACGTGGCCAAGTATTGCGTGCTGGCCTGCACGACGGACCCGGCCCTCGCCTACAAGGGCGTCATCAACCTGATCGTCGACCTGAAGGAGACCAAGGGCTTCTCCCTGGGCAAGATCGAGGAGAAGATGGGCATCCTGGCCTCTGGGACGGCGGAGCTCGTCTTCGAGGACGCCGAGGTGCCGGCGGCCAACCTGCTGGGCAAGATCGGCCAGGGGTTCAAGCAGATGCTGATGGGTCTCGACTGCGGTCGCATCGGCATCGGTTCCCAGGCGTGCGGCATCGGCAAGGCCGCCCTGGAGGACGCGCTGAACTACGCGAAGGAACGCGTGCAGTTCGGCAAGCCCATCTCCACCTTCCAGGCCATCCAGTTCAAGCTCGCCGACATGGCCACGGAGCTCGAGGCGGCGGAGCTGCTGCTCCTGAAGGCCGCCTGGATGGAGGACAAGGGCCTGGACTACGAGAAGGAGTCCGCCATGGCGAAAATGTACGCCTCCGACGTGGCCATGCGGGCCGCCGTTGAGGGCGTCCAGATCTTCGGCGGCTACGGCTACTGCAAGGAGTACCCCGCGGAGCGTCACATGAGAGACGCCAAGATCTGCCAGATCTACGAGGGCACCAACGAGATCCAGCGCGTGGTCATCGCCCGCAAGCTGCTCGGCGCCCGCTGATCCACTGAGCATCAGCTCTTAACCCATCCAACAAAAGAGGGTCGGGGGGTATGCCCCCTGACCCTCTTTCACGTCTTACCATCAGTGCAGGAATAGCTGGAGCTGCATGCCGGCTCGCGAAGTTAGGAAGGGAAGAAGAGCGGAAGACCGGAGTGGATGCGGGATTTTTTCTTATCCGCTCTTCCTAACTTCACAAACTCGATGCCTGAGAGCCGCTCAAGGCGCTCTGTGGGATGCGCCCCGGTCACCAGCCTCAATATATCCCTTCCACGCAACCTCCGGCTAACGTCTGCCCCAACTCCCTGCACTTCTCCAGGGTCTCCTCCGTCAGCGCACCCTTCGAGATCACGGGCTCATAGACCTTCTTGAGCTGGTAGCCCAGGGCGATGCGCTCGATGTTGCGCAGGGCCCCCGTGCCGTCGTTTCCTGCGCTGATGAAGACCACGTAAGGCTTGCGAAACACCTTCCCCCGGGCCTGTTCGTAGGTGCGGTCGAAGAAGTCCTTGATCATGCCGGACATATACCCGAAGTTCTCCGGCGTGCCGATGGCCAGCCCCCGGCAATCCAGGAGATCCTGCAGGGTGGCTTCGCCAGCCCGTTTCAGGATGGCCTCCGCGCCCGCGATGTCCGCCGTCCCCTCGGCCACGGCCTTCGCCATCCGCTCCGTATTGCCCGTCTGGGAGTGGTAGACCACCAGGATTTTAACCATGCTCGTCTCCCGTGTCGCATGCCGTACTGACGGCAAACAACTGATGCGCGCTAGAAGGTGAGAACGTGAGAGGGTAAGAGGGTGAGAAAGAAAAGAGGATGGTCACGAAGCTCCGCTTTCCAACCTTCTTACCTTCTTACCTTCTCACTCTCTCAACCTCCTCTTTCACTTGCCACACTCGCGCCTCTTCCCGCAAACAAAATCCGCCGCAGTTTTCCCTTGACAGCGGGGGGATTTCGTGAAAATTATGACCGGCGGTCAGTATGCGACCATCGGTCAATTCGCCGGCCGCGGGAGGGGGGTCATGAAGACGAAAATCACGGAACTGTTCGGGATCCGCTACCCCGTCGTGCTTTCCGGCATGAGCTGGATCAGCGTCCCGAGCATGGTGGCCGCCGTATCCAATGCAGGCGGCCTGGGAATCCTCGCGACGGGCCCGCTGCACCCCGACGAGACGCGGGCGGCGATCCGCGAGATCCGCAAACTCACCGACAAGCCCTTCGGGGCCAACGCCACGCTGCTCTTCCCCGGGGCGGCCCGCAACGCCAAGGTCCTTCTCGAGGAAAAGGTCCCTGTCATCAACTTCTCCCTCGGAAAGGGGGACTGGCTCGTCAAGGCGGCCCACGAGTACGGGGGCAAGGTGGTCGCCACCGTCGTCAATGACCGCCATGCCATGCGGGCCGCGGAGTACGGAACCGACGCGCTCCTGGTCACGGGGCACGAGGCGGCCGCCCATGGAGGCGACGTGACCAGCCTGGTGCTCGTCCCCCGCATCGCGGACGCCGTCAAGATCCCCCTCATCGCGGCAGGCGGTTTCGCAGACGGCAGAGGCCTTGCGGCCGCACTCGCTTTGGGGGCGGAGGGAATCGCCATGGGCACGCGCTTCATGACGACGAAGGAAAGCCCTCTGCATGAAACCTTCAAGAAACTCTCCGTCGAAAAGGACGTGTCTGACACGCTCTACTCGGTTCGCTTCGACGGCCTGCCCTGCAGGGTCCTCGACACGCCGGCGGCACGGAGGGCGATCCAGAAAGGACTCGACCTGCCTGCGGCGTTCTTCAATTCGAAGGACATCGCCGCGATGCTCCGTCTCCCCTATGCGAAGCTCTTCGCCGGGGTGATGGCCTCGGGCTGGAAGAACGCAAAACAGCTCGCCTTCATGGCCAATGCCTTCAAGGCCATCCGCATCGCCACGGAAAACGGCGACAACGAGAAGGGTGTCCTCACGGTGGGACAGGTGACGGGACTCGTCCGCGACGTTCCGACGGTTGCCGAGCTGATGGATCGCATCGTTTCAGAAGCGTCTGCCGTGCGGCAGCGCCTTGACGCAGCCATAGCGGAATGAGCCGGGAGCAGAGAAGGTGAGAAAGAAAGCTCGTCTCTCAATGACGAATATTCTTTCTTCCTCCCCCTGCGCCTTTAGCCTTATGCCTTAAGCCGGGCATTATCATCCGAAAGGAGGAAAGAATGGCCGTTCTGGAGTGGAAAAAAGAGGAAAGTGTCGCCGTCATCGCCCTGACCAACGGAGAGAACAGGCACAACCCGGATTTCGTGGCGGCCTTCCTGGGAGCGCTCGACGAAATCGAAAAGGACCCGTCCATTGCGTCCGTCGTCATCCTGTCCAGCGACCCGAAGAGCTGGTCCCAGGGCATCGACCTGACCTGGATCATGGGAAAGATGCAGCAGAAGGACGTCCAGGCCATCCGTGACTTCATGTACGGGATCAACAATGTCTTCAAACGCGTGCTCCTCTACCCCATGCCGGTCATCGCCTGCCTGAACGGCCACGCGGCGGCCAACGGGGCCATCCTGGCCTGCGCCTGCGATTTCCGGCTCATGCGCGCCGACAAGGGGTTTTTCTTCTTCCCCGAAATCGACATCGGCATCCCCTTCCTGCCCGGGATGATCGCGTTTTTGAAGAAGGCGATCCCCTACGACAGATTCAACGAGATGACCCTGACAGGCAAACGCTACACGGCAAAGGAAATGGCCACGAGCGGCGTTCTCGTGAAGGCTTGCGACACAGAGGAGGCGCTCGTCGCCGAGACGATGGCTTTCGCGAAGACCTTTCAGAAGAAGCGGGGCGTCTTCGGCGAGATGAAGCGCAGGCTCCACGCGGGGATCGTCGAGGTCATCGAAAAGGAAGACCCGAAATATATCGAGCCGCTCAAGCTGTTCTGGAAGGACTGACCTCGCAGAAGAAGCTGGGAAGCTGAGAAGTTGAGAAGCTTGGAGGAACCGGCAGCTGGACGTTCGCCCGACGGCATTTCCAAGCTTCGCAACTTCAAAACTTCCCAACTTCCCGTGGTTGACTCGGGGCGCTCCTGGCTTCATAATTATAACTATATTGAGAGGAGGACCGCCCCCGTGCTCCACGGCCCCAAGAACCCGCCCTTCTGGAAAGACCGGATCGTCAAGCCCGGAGAGGTGCTGGAAAAGATCAAGCCCGGCATGACCATCTTCCTCGGCACGGGGATGGCCGAGCCGCGCACCCTCGTCAAGGAACTCATGGCGTCGACTGCAGGCAACCTGCAGGACCTCGAGCTGATCCAGCTCGTGAGCCTGGGAGACACGGTCTCCATCGACGAACGCTACTCGCGCAAGTACCGTCTCAAGACCTTCTACTCCGGCTGGGTGGCAAGCGACGCCGTCACGGCGGGGAGGGTCGATCTCATCCCGAGCCGCTTCTCCCGGATCCCCTGGCTCTTCAAGTCGGGCGCCGTGCGCATCGACGTGGCCGTCGTCCAGGTCACCCCTCCCGACGATAACGGGCACGCCAGCCTCGGGCTCGGGGTCGACGTGGCGCGCCAGGCCATGGAGCAGGCCTCGCTCGTCGTGGCGGAGATCAACCCCGGCATCCCCCGGACAATCGGCGACACCTTCGTCCACGTGGACGACTTCGATCTCTTCGTCGAAGCGAAGGAACCCCCGATCTACCTCCCCCGCTGGCCCGTGCCGGACGCCTTCGACCGGATCGCCGGCCACATCGCCTCGGTCGTGGAGGACGGCAGTTGCCTGTCCTTTTCCATCGGGCCGATCTACGAGGCCCTGGCCTGCCATCTATGGAAAAAGAAGCACCTGGGCATCCACACGCCTTTCTTCACGGACGCCCTTATGGACCTCGTGAATTCCGGGGCCGTCACCAACCGCCGCAAGCGGTTCTTCCCGGGCAAATCGGTCGCGGCCTACGTGCTGGGGACCCCGGCGCTGATGAAGTGGCTCGACGGCAACGCGCTGGTCGACTTCCAGCCCATCGACGTCATCATGAATCCCCGCAATATCGGGCTCAATAACCGATTCATGGCCATCCTGCCCGCCCGCAAGGCAGACCTGACCGGCGGCATCGCCCTGCACGTCGGCAAGGGCAACGTGACGGCAGGCGCGGGGGCCGTGGCTGAGCTCTTCGCCGGGGCGGCCTTCTCCCGGGGGGGGCGCACGATCTTCGCCCTGCCCAGCCGCAATCGCAAGGGCGAGTCGAACATCCTCGTCTCCATCGCCGACTACCCGAACCAGTTCACCAACCAGGAATCTCTCGACATGGTCGTGACGGAATACGGGATCGCCTTCCTCACGGGGCGGACGATCCGGGAAAGGGCCCAGGCCCTGATCGACATCGCGCACCCCGACGACCGTCCCCGGCTCGTGGAGCAGGCCAAGGCGGCAAAGCTGCTCTACAAGGACCAGATCTTCCTCGCCGAATCGGGCCATCTCTACCCGGAGACCCTGGCGCGCACGGAGGTCCTCAAGGACGGCCTGAAGGTTCACTTCCGGCCGATCAAGCCCTCCGACGAGGATGAGATGCGCAGGCTCTTCTACCGGTTCTCGGACCAGGCCGTCTACTACCGCTACTTTGCCCGCATCAAGACCATGCCGCACGGGAAGATGCAGGAGTACGTCAACGTCGACTATCGCCGGGTCATGTCCATCGTGGGCATCGTCCAGGAAAAAGGCATCGACCGGATCATCGCCGAGGGCCGATACGTCCGGCTGCCGGACAGGCCCTACGCCGACACGGCCTTCCTCGTCGACGAGGCCTACCAGGGAAAGGGAATCTCGACCTACCTGCTGAACCTGCTGATCCGCATCGCCCACGAGCAGGGCGGCATCGAGGGGTTCCGGGCCGACGTGCTGCTCGACAACAAGTCCATGCTGCGGGTCTTCGAGAAAACCCCCTTCCCGCTCCGGGCCGTCGTTTCCGAGGGGGCCTACGAGATCGTCATCTCGTTCCGGGACAAGCACGAGCCGGAGGAAATCAAGCGGATGGAGGAGGAGAAGCGGACGAAATGAGGTGTCAGGTGAATGGTGAAAAAAATCCCCCTTTCGTCCCCCTTTTGCAAAGGGGGAACGAGGGGGATTTTCTTGCATGCCCTCTGCGGCCTAGATCTTCTTTCGCTTGGCCATCTCCTCGGCCTTAAGCTCCTTGCGCAGGACCTTGCCGACGGTGCTCTTCGGCAGTTCCTTGCGGAACTCGATCTCCGTTGGAAGCTTGTAGGTCGCGAGCTTCTGTTTGGCGTACTCGAGCAGCTCCTCCTGGGTCGCCGTCTCCCCTTCCTTGAGAACGACGAAGAGCTTCACGTTCTCGCCGCGCTTGGGGTCGGGGATGCCGATGGCGCAGGCCTCCTGGATCTTGGGGTGCTCGTAGAAGACCTCGTCCACGTCCCTCGGGTAGATGTTGAAGCCGCCCGAGATGATCATGTCCTTCTTCCGGTCCACAATGTAGAAGTAGCCGTCTTCGTCCATCGTGGCGATGTCGCCCGTAAAGCACCAGCCGTTGCGCAGCGTGTAGGCCGTCTCCTCGGGCTTGTTGAGATAGCCCTTCATGACCTGTGGACCCCTGACGATGAGCTCGCCGGGCGTGTTGACAGGCAGGTCATTGAGCCCCGTATCCAGATCCACAATCCTGGCTTCCGTATCGCAAAGCGGCACGCCGACGCTTCCCACCTTGCGGGCGCCGCCCGCGAAGGGGTTCACGTGCGTCACGGGCGTCGTCTCCGTCATCCCGAAGCCCTCGACGATGACGGCTCCCGTGATGCGCTCGAACTCGTGGATGACCTCTACGGGCAACGGCGCGCTGCCGGAGAAGGCACCCTTGATGCAGGACATGTCGGTCTTCTTCAGATCGGGGTGGTTGAGCATCCCGATGTACATGGTGGGCACGAGCGCCGCGAAAGTAGGCCGGAACTTGCGGATCGCCTCCAGCAGCTGCGGCGGCTGGGGCCGGGGGATGAGGACGTCCGTCCAGCCCATGTGCACGGAGATGTTCATGGCGCCCGTCATGCCAAAGACGTGGAAGATGGGAAGCGCCCCGAGACAGATCTCGTTGCCCTTCTCGAACCGCTGGAACCAGGCCTCGGCCTGCTGGATCTGCTTGCTGAGGTTGGCGTGGGTGAGCATGCAGCCCTTGGAGACGCCCGTGGTGCCGCCCGTGTACTGGTACATGGCCACGTCCTCGAAGCCGACCTTCGGCCGCGGTGGGTTCGGGCCATACTTGGCAATGCAGTCCTTCCACTTGTACACGTCGGGCGCCGGCTTCACGTCGGCGGCCATCTTTTTCCTCTTCCCCACGAGCGGGAAGAGCAGGCTCTTCGGGAAGGGCAGGTAGTCGCCGATGGAGGTGTAGACGATCTGCTTGACCTTCGTCTTGGGCCGCAAGTCGATCATGCGGTTACCCAGCAGGTCGAGCGTGACGAGCACCTTCGAGCCCGAGTCGTTGAACTGGTGCTCCAGCTCACGGTCGGAGTAGAGCGGGTTGTTGAGTACCGTGATGGCCCCGATGCGAAGCGTCGCATAGTAGGAAATCACCTGGGGGATCATGTTGGGCAGCAGGATCGCCACGGCATCGCCCTGCTTCACCCCGAAATCGGTCAGGCAGGTCGCAAAGCGGTCCACCATGTCCTTCATCTGGCGGTACGTGATCGAGTAGCCCTGGAAGATGAGGGCGGCCTTGTCGGGATACTTGGCGGCCGTCCGGACCAGGATGTCGGGCATGGTGATCTCTTCGTAGTTGATCGTCGCCGGAACTCCCGGCTCGTAGGACTTGAGCCAGGGCTTCTTGTAGTAGATGGAGTCTTCGTAGGCCATGGAACACCTCAAAAAGCGGGGTTCGGGTATGGGGTCTCGGGCATCGGGACTGAAAAGACGATTCGACTCGAAACGAATGCCCGGAACCGGATGATGATGATCAACCCCGAAAAGAAAGCCCGGAGGAACCGGGCTTTCTTTCGGAGCGGTGGTTAGAACTTGTAGGTGTAGCTAAAGCCGATCAGGTGGGCCGTGCCATCCTTGAACGTGCTGGTGAGGATTCCGTCGGCCGGCCTTGCCACCACGTCGCGTGTCTGGATGATCATCAGGGTGTAGGAGAAATCGAGGGCCCAGTTGTTGCGATGGTAGCCGGCACCGATGCTGAACATGTTGCGGTCGGCGTCGGGCAGGAGGTAATCGACCGTCTCGTCGGGCTCAGGCGCCTGATCGTAGGCATAGCCGAGGCGGAGGTCCCAGTTCGGCGTCACCTTCCACTCCATGCCGATCATCCAGCGATAGACGTTGTCCCAGTTCTTGGGGGTCGATGTAGTTCGTGCCCCCGTCGGGCCGAAGGGCTGATCGAAATTGATCTGCAGGTTCTTGTAGGTCTCCCAGCGGGTCCAGTAGAGACCGCCGCCCAGCGTGAGATCCGGCCTCACGTTGAAGTTCACGCCGGCGAAGATCATGTCCGGCAGGCTGACATCCCCGGTGGCGTTCCGATTCGTCAGGAGCGCAGCCGGAACGGGGGGGTTGACCTTCGCGGTGCCTTCGATGTTCTGGCTGACACGGCTGCGATAGGTCACGCCCGCCTGCATCCAGTCCGTGGGCTTGTAGTGAATCGCGGCGTTGAGGCCCCAACCCCAGGAATCGCCGTCAAGCTCGAATTCGGGGCTGCCCACGGCGGGGGCCAGCTTCTTCTTGATATCCAGGCTCATGTACATCAGGCTCACGCCGCCCGCGATGGAGAGCTTGTCGTTGATCTTGTAGGCGACGTTGGGGTTGATCTCGACGGTCTCGATATTGCCCAGGTAGCTGTTGTAGCGTCCGGGCCAGGTGGGGTCGAACTCCGTGCCGAGACCGAAGCGGGAGAACAGCCCGATGCCCCCCCACCACTTGTCGCTGAACTGCTGCGTGTAGTAGGCGTGGGGCGGGAAGTACCAGTTGCGCTTGAAATCATTGTCTGTGGGCGAGGCGGTCGGCGTTTCGACCGTGATCATCGGCGTGATGGCCGTGACGCCGATCATGGCCTGCTTGCCCTTGAGCTGGGTGATGCCCGCCGGGTTGTAGAAGACGGCGGAAGGATCGTCGGCCGAACCCGTGAGGCCCGCGCCGAGGACGTTGCCGCGGGCGCTGCCCTCATAGAGGGCGAAACCGGCGCCGAACGCGGACGTGGACAGGAAAAGAACGAAAACGACGATTAGAAACGAGTAGACAAGCCTCCTCCTGAACATAATACCCCCTCCTTGAACCAAAGAACTTATGATGCAATCTGCGCCGCAGGGGCGCACTCCTCTTGCGGGATTAGTAGTCATAACTCCCGTTCTATGTCAATGGAATTTATAAAAAAAAGTCCCTGCCCGCGAATGCAGACAGGGACTCGATTCCAGCAAGTTCACTGACCGGCGGTCAATCCGTCCCGGTCAACCGGTTCTCAGGCTTCCGCTTTCGGCTCCTCCTTCGGCGCCTCCTGCTTCTCCATGGCCTCCCACACGATCTCTGCGATGTCCTTGGCGACGACCTTCTCCTCGGCGTTGCGGGCCTTCAGGCCGTCCATGATCATGGTGTTGCAGAAGGGGCAGGCCGTGGCGACGGCCGTGGCGTTCACCTTGAGCGCCATATCGGTGCGGGTGTTGTTGATCCGCTCGCCGTGGTGCTCCTCCATCCACATCCGGCCTCCGCCGGCGCCGCAGCAGAACCCGTGGTCGTGGTGCTTCTCCATCTCCACGAGCTTGAGGCCGGGAACGGCCTGGAGGATCTTCCGGGGCTGGTCGTAGACCTTGTTGTAGCGGCCCAGGAAGCACGAGTCGTGGTAGGTGAAGAGCCCCTCGACGGCCTTCGTGGGCCTGATCTTCCCCTTGGCGATGAGATCGGCGATGATCTCCGTGTGGTGATAGACCTCGTAGGTCCCGCCCAGCTGGGGGTAGTCCTTCTTGATCAGGTTGTAGCCGTGGGGGCAGGTGGTGATGACCTTTTTGACCCCGTAGCCGTTCATGACTTCGATGTTGGCCTGGGCGAGCGCCTGGTAGAGGTACTCATTGCCGCCGCGCATGGCCGAGTCGCCGCAGCAGCTCTCCTCGGCGCCGAGAATGGCGAAGTTGACGCCCGCGGTTTGGAGAATCTTCGCGAAGGCCGCCGAGACCTTCTTGCCCCGGTCTTCGAGGGCGCCGGCGCAGCCCACGTACCAGCAGTACTCCGCCTCGGGGTTCTCGGCCATGGTCTTGACGCCCAGCTCCTTGGCCCAGTCGCCGCGCATGTGGGCGCCGATGCCCCAGGGGTTCGAGTTGTTCTCCATGTTGCGGTAGGTCAGCTGGAGCTCGGGGGCGAAGTCGGCCTCCGTGAGGACCTTGTAGCGCCGCATGTCGACGATCTTCTGCACGTGCTCGATCATGACGGGGCAGTGCTCCATGCAATGCATGCAGTTGGTGCAGTCCCAGACGGGGTTGACGCCCACGGCGTCGTTGATGAGGCTCTTCTCGCTCTCGGGGACCTCCGGGGCCGCGGCGTCGGGGCCCGCCGTCTTGGCGGCCTTGGCGGCGGCCGCGTAGAGCGGGGCGCGCGTCAGCCAGTGGTCCTTGATGTCCTGGACGAGCTTCTTGGGCGAGAGCTCCTTGCCCGTCAGGTAAGCCGGACAGCCGTTCTGGCAGCGGCCGCAGCGCGTGCAGGCATCGCTGTCGAAGATTTGCTTCCAGGTGAACTCCTCGAGCTTGCCCACGCCGAAGCTCTCGGCGTTCTCGAAGTCGCGGATGGGCTCGAGCTGCCCCACGGGCTTCAGGGTGGCCATGAACTGGTTGGCCGGGGAGGTCACAATGTGCAGCAGCCTCGAGAAGGGGATGTAGGCGATGAACCCGAAGGCCAGGAAGGCGTGCGTCCACCACAGCACCTTGTGGGAGATCTTCAGGGTCTCCACGTTGATCCCGACGAAGAACTGGCCCACCATGTAGCCCAGGAAGGACCACTTCTCGAAGTCGGAGTTGCCCGTCGCGACGATGCGGATGCCCTCGACGATGTACCCCGTCACCATGATGGCCAGGATGAGGAGGAGCACGATGGCGTCCTCGGGCCGGTTGTCCGGCGTGCCCTTGTAGCCCAGGCGGTCGGGCTTCTTGATGTAGCGCCGGTCGATCGCCAGGATGACGCCCACGATGGCAAAGAGGCCGAATAGATCCATGATGAAGGAAAAGGCCAGGTACCCTTTGCCGGGCAGGTGGATCCCCGTGTAGAACGACGTGGCGTCGATGGCGGCTCCCCATATCAGGACGAAGAAGGCGAAGAAAATGAGACCGTGGATCAGTCCGGGGTAGAAGTCCCGCCAGACGGAGAGCTGCAGGATGCCGTTTCGGAAAAGGTTCTTGATGCGCTCGCCCCGGTTGTCGTCCCGGACTTCGGCCTTCCCCATGGCCTTCCAGAGATTCGAGCGATTATAGAGCCCCCAGCCCATGATGGCCAGGGCGATGAGTGCGAAGATGTCGAGGGGGATCTGATAGTTGACGGTATTCCAGAATACCTCCCTCCCCTCGTTGCCGGGCCCAAATACCATGTTTTGCATACGTCACGTCCTCCATTCCACTGTTCTGGTTGAAAAGCCCCGTGCAGAAGGGCTTACCGGTCAGGAAGGAGCCGGACAGGATTGCGCGCCATCGCGCGCGCCCGGGGCCTCGGACGCCCCGTTCCGGTTCTCTACCTCTCCCTCTCTCCCTTTCTCTCTTCGCCCGCCCCGGGAAGCGCTCCCCCGGCTGCGCAACGCATCCGATGAATCGTCTTTCAGCCTGCCGGGCGGCCCCCTGCGGCGCGTCCCCGGGTTCTCCCGGGCGCCGGGGGCCGGACATTCGTGGAGCGCTTCCGTCGACGTTCATCCGGTGGAGATGGCTTTCAGACGAGGCTCGGCGTTAACGGAGGCGCCCGGTTTGGCCGGGCAGGACTGATGTTTTGTTCCAAAGAGGAATCGGGGCCGGCCCCATATCGGGGCCGGCCCCGCGTTGTGTCACTACGCCAGAAGCTTCTTCGCCGCTGTCGTGATCTCGGGGACGACTTTGAAGAGGTCATCCACGATCCCGTAGTCCGCCCTCTGGAAGATGGGGGCCTCGGGGTCCTTGTTGATCGCGACGATGAACTTCGAGGAGCTCATGCCCGCGAGGTGCTGAATGGCACCGGAGATGCCGCAGGCGATGTAGAGGTTCGGCGACACGGTCTTGCCCGTCTGGCCGACCTGGTCCGTGGCGGGACGCCAGCCGGCGTCCACGGCCGCGCGCGATGCGCCGACGGCGGCGCCGAGGACCTTCGCCAGCTCTTCGAGCAGGGGGAAGTTCTCGGGGCCCTTCATGCCGCGGCCGCCGGAAACGATGATGTTCGCCTCGGTGAGCTCGATCTTGCCGCTCGTGTCCTTGGCGATCTCGGCCACCTTGGTCTTCAGCTGGCCCGCGTCGAGTGCCGGGTCGAACTTCTCGACGGCGCCGGCCTTCGCGTTCTCCACGATGGGGAACACGTTGGGCCGCAGCGTGGCCATGGCGGGGGCGGCCTCGAAGGCCACTTCGCCGAAGCACTTGCCGGCGTACATGGGCCGCACGGCGACGAGCTTGCCGCCCTCGATCTTCAGGGCGGTGCAGTCCGTGGCCAGCCCGGTGGCCAGCTTGCCCACGAGCCTCGCCGAGAGGTCCTTGCCCTGGACCGAAGCGCCCAGCAGCAGGATGGCGGGAGCCTTCTCCTTCACGATCTTCGCAACCGCCGCCGCGTGCGCGTCCGTCGTGTAGGGCTCTAGGGCGGCATTGTCGGCCACGTACACCTTGTCCACGCCGTACTTGCCCAGCTCGGCGGCCTTGCCTTCGATGCCGGAGCCGCACAGGACGGCGCAAACTTCGTCACCCAGCTCGTCGGCCAGTTTGCGGGCCGCGCTGGCTATCTCAAAGCTCACCTTGCGGTAAGCCCCGTCTCTCACTTCTGCAACGATCCATACACCTTTTGCCATGGTTCGGTACCTCCTCCTTTCCTTAGATCACTTTCGCCTCTTCCCGCAGCAGCTTCACAAGCTCCTGAGCCTTCAGTGCCGGATCATCGCCCTGGAGGATCTTTCCGGGAGCTCTTGCCGGAGGCGGTACGGTCTTGGCAACCTTAGCCTTGACGGCGGCGGAAACCCCGATGGCCGCCGCGTTCTTCACGTCGACGGGCTTCTTCTTGGCCTTCATGATGCCGGGCAGGGACGCGTAGCGCGGCTCGTTGAGCCCCTTCTGCGTCGTGATGACGCAGGGAAGGCTCGTCTCGATCGTCACGGTCGCCCCTTCGATGGCCTTCTGGGCCTTGACGGCCGTGCCGGCGATCTCGAGCTTCGTCACGAGCGTGACCGAGGGGAGCCCCAGCATGTCGGCGAGAACCGAGCCGACCTGGCCGACGTCGCCGTCGATGGCCCGCTGGCCGCAGAAAATGATGTCGCAGGGAAGCCCCTTGATGGCGGCGGCCAGCGCTTGCGCCGTCGTGTACGCATCGGCCCCGTTGAGGGACGGGTCGTCGATGTGGATGCCCTTCTCGGCCCCCATCGCGAGCGCCGTGCGGATGGTCTCCATGGCCCGGGCGGGGCCGACGGACACGATGGTCACGTCGCCGCCGAGCTTTTCCTTCAGCTTCAGCGCCTCTTCGACGCCGAACTCGTCGTAGGGGTTCATGACCCACTTGATCCCGTCCTCTACGATTCCTGATCCGTCGGGTTTTACCTTGATCAGGGTTTCCGTGTCGGGAACCTGCTTCACGCATGCAATAATGTTCACAGCTGCCTCCTTTCTTCGGACGCGGACCGTCGGGCTGCCCTCCGGCAGCCCGACGATTCGCGGACCCACAATGGTTAATATGCTTTTGGCATCCGGCTGCAGGTCCCGGAGTCGAAAACCAGGCTCCTCTCTCCCTTTCCGCCTCGAGCCTTTCGCCCTATGCCTTTTGCCTCTCTTCGATTACAGCCTGTTCTTCACGATGTCGTCGACCACGGAGGGGTCGGCCAGCGTCGTGGTGTCGCCAATGTCGCCGATCTCGTTGGCGGCCACCTTCTTGAGGATGCGGCGCATGATCTTTCCGCTGCGGGTCTTGGGCAGACCGTCGGCGAACTGGATCTTCTCGGGCGTCGCGATGGGGCCGATGAGCGTCCGCACGTGGGCGGTGAGTTCCTTCTTGAGGTCCTCGGACTTCTGCACGCCCGTCTTCACGGTGACGTAGGCGTAGATCGACTGCCCCTTGATGTCGTGGGGGTAGCCGACGACGGCGGCCTCGGCCACCTTCGGGTGGGCGACCAGGGCGCTCTCGACCTCGGCCGTCCCCATGCGGTGACCGGAGACGTTGATGACGTCGTCGATGCGGCCCGTGATCTGGTAGTAGCCGTCCTTGTCCCTGCGCGAGCCGTCGCCGGTCACGTAGTAGCCGGGGAACTGCTCGAAGTAGGTCTCCTGGAAGCGCTTGGGATCGCCGTAGACGCCCCGCATGATTCCGGGCCAGGGCATCTTGATGCACAGCGCGCCGCTGGCTTCCGTCTCGGTGATTTCCTTGCCCTCGTCGTTGAGCAGCACGGGCCACACGCCCATGAAGGGCAGCGTCGCCATGCCGGGCTTGATGTCGACGGCACCGGGCAGCGGGGTGATCAGGATGCCGCCCGTCTCGGTCTGCCACCAGGTGTCCACGATCGGGCACTCGCCGCGGCCGATGAGGTTGTAGTACCAGTTCCACGCCTCGGGGTTGATGGGCTCGCCGACGGTGCCGAGAATGCGCAGCGTCGAGATGTTGGCCTTCTTCACCCACTCGTTGCCTTCTTTCGCGATGGCGCGGATGGCCGTGGGAGCCGTGTAGAAGATGTTGACCTTGTACTTCTCGACGACCTTCCAGAAGCGGCTCATGTCGGGGTAGTTGGGCACGCCCTCGAACATGACCGATGTGGCGCCGTTGCACAGCGGCCCGTAGACGATGTAGCTGTGGCCCGTGACCCAGCCGATGTCCGCGGTGCACCAGTAGATGTCCTCTTCGTGGTAGTCGAAGATGATCTTGTGGGTGTAGGCGACGTAGACGAGGTATCCGCCCGTGGTGTGCATGACGCCTTTGGGCTTGCCGGTGGAGCCGGAGGTGTAGAGGATGAAGAGGGGATCTTCAGCGTCCATCCACTCGGGGGCGCAGTCGGCGCTTGCCTTCGCCATGGCCTCTTCGTACCAGATGTCCTTGGGGCCCATGGAGGTCTTGATCTTGTCGCCCACGCGCTTCACGATGATGACCTTCTCGACGGAGGGGCTGTCCTTGACGGCTTCGTCGGCGTTGGTCTTCTGGGGGACGGCCTTGGCGCCGCGGAAGGTGCCGTCGCAGGTCACGAGCACTTTCGACGTGCTGTCCTGGAGGCGATCCCGCAGGGCGTCGGAGCTGAACCCGCCGAACACGACGCTGTGGATCGCGCCGATGCGGGTGCAGGCGAGCAGGCCGATCGCGAGCTCGGGAATCATGGGCAGGTAGAAGCAGACCCTGTCGCCCTTCTTCACGCCGAGTCCCTTCAGGACGTTGGCGAACTTGCAGACTTCCGTGTGGAGCTGCTTGTAGGTCAGGGCCCTGTCGTCGCCGGGCTCGTTGCCCTCGAACTGGATGGCGACCTTGTTGCCGCGGGTCTTCAGGTGCCTGTCGAGGCAGTTGTAGGATACGTTGAGCTTGCCGCCCTCGAAGAACTTGACGAAGATGGGGCCCTTCTTGATGTCGAAGTTGTAGTCCATGACCTTGTCCCACTTCTTGAACCACTCGACATACTCGCTGGCCACTTCGGCCCAGAACCCGTTGGGGTCTTCAATGGAGCGCTTCCAAAGCTTGTCGTAGGCTGCTCTCCCGGCAACCCAGGCCGACTTCTTCAGCTTCTCCGGAATCGGATACACATCTTTCAATTGTACATCTGCCATCTCCACTCCACCTCCATATGAACGTTATTTTCGGTGATATTCCAGGGAGAACCTTCCCGGTATCGAAACACCCTGCCCGCAGGCCGGGTCCTCTGGCCGGTTGAGCGCCCGGAAGAAGCCCCGTGCCCGCGCGCAGCGGGCTGGAGATCCGGCAGAAGCGCCACCGGGTTGGCGAGTGCGCCTTCCCGAATGGAAAAGGCGCATGAAGTCACTCCCTTGTACCCCTCTCTAAAAAGCCGACGCACTATAAGTTGAAGGTCCTTTTTTTGTCAAGAAAAAAGTGGGTTATTTAACAGGATTTTACGGTCAAAACCGTTGCAAAAAAACCTCGGTCCGTCTCGTGTGTGGTTTTTCAAACACACCCCGGACGGCTTGCCTGGGACATTACAGACCCGAAGGAATGCGTTTACATGTTGATATATTTCATATAATCAATAACTTACACGCACTGCACCGCACCGGACCCCCTATGGTATGGGAATTGCTCAATGATCGGGGCATCCGTTCGGAAACGGAGCGGGAACATTGCGTGCCGTGCAGTCTGCGGGGACGCCACAGGCCTCGGTCTCGAGGCATGGGCAGCCAGAAAATGCTTGACAGGGGTTCCCGCCGATGCTAGTTCTTGACGCTAACAAAATAGGGGGGGCAGTATGCCCCGCGAAGGGGGGTGGTGAGACAGGGCAGTTTCGGCCTCGGGAAGGAGAGCGAATCCGTCCCGACACCGGCGGCTCAAAGGCCGCAAGATCCGAAGGATGTCCGCCGGGTCAGCCCGGGGGACGTTCCCCAATCTCAAATTCAATGAGGAGGAGAAAATGAAGAAGCTTTTAATCGGTTTCCTCGCTGTCGGCCTGATCATGGGCTTCGCCATGACGGCCTCCGCTCAGCCCAACATCAAGGCGAGCGGCCAACTCTACATGTACGGCACCTACGCCGACAATCCGTCCCTTCTGAAGGACGGCAGCTCCCGCGCCAACATCGCGAACCGCCTGAGAATGCAGTTCGAGATCCAGGTGCAGGAAGGCCTTAAGCTCACGACCCGCTTCGACGCCCTGGAAAGGGTGTGGGGCGAGAACGCAGCCGCTGCGGCCCCCAGCCCCACCGCCTCCACGGCGACATCGGGCGCGATCGCGACGGAGCGCAACATCTCCTGGGAGCGCGCATACGTGACCTTCAACGCCCTGTACGGCGTGTTTGATGTGGGTTACCAGCAGTCCCGCGCCTGGGGCACCTGCGCGTTCTGCGACGACTTCGACTCCGACGCCGGGATCCATTACCGCTACATGATGGGCCCCTGGACCTTCGGTCTGGAGTACGAGAAGAGGGCGGGCGGCGAAGCGCTTCTGCCCCCCGGCATCACGGCAGCATCCGGTGAAGGTTCCCGCCAGGGCGGCTACACCGTCGGCGGCACGGACAACGACCACGACGTGTACCACCTCTTCGCGATCTACCGCTGGGCCACGGGCCAGGCGGGCCTCCGCTACGAGTTCGACCGGAACGCCACGGACGGCGCGACGGCGACTCCCGAGTGGACCTATGCTTTCCACGAACTGGCTCCCTACGTGCAGTGGGCATCCGGCCCCTTCTCCATCGAGGCCGAGTTCCGCTACATCTGGGGCGAAGTTGACTTTGACGGCACCACGACGGACGTCGACCGCAAGGGCTGGTCGCTGTACTTGAATCCCAAGTACACGATGGGCGCCTTCTACGGCGGCCTCGAGTTCGCCATGATCACCGGCGACGATCCCAACACGTCCGACAAGTTCGAGGCGGGCGTGCAGGGCGGCCAGGCCTGGGATCCGCTCCTCATGTTCGGCAACTACTGGTTCAGCAAGCACCAGGCGATCCTGGGGCAGGTCCGGAACAACACGGGTGCGTTCGTGAACAACATCCCGGCAACCGGCGCTGGCGGCAACGAGACCAACCTGATCATGTTCAAGCCCTACGTTGGCTGGAAGGTCAATCCCCAGCTGGAAGTGGTGGCCCAGTTCGCGTGGCTGAAGGCCGACGAGAAGCCGGCTGGTTTCGTGGATGACGACTACGGTCGTGAATTCGACATCTACGCGGCCTACAAGCTGTACAACAACCTGACCTACACGGTGGGCTTCGGCTACTTCTGGACCGGCGATTACTTCAAGGGTACCGTTGCGACGACCAACGTGGACGACACCTTCCTGCTCATGAACGCCCTGAACTTCGCGTTCTAAGCGATCACGATCTGAAGCTGTCAGCAGTAAAAACCCCGGGGGGCGCAAGCCCTCCGGGGTTTTCATTTTGGAGATGAACTACCCCGCAGCAAGCTACGGGGTGTCGAAGAATGTCATGCCCGTGCAGACGGGCATCCAGGATGGATTCCCTCTTTCGAGGGAATGAAAAAATCGGAATTGCGACACGGTCTCAGTTGGAAAGGGTAAAGAAGGGGATTTCTTCCCAGCAAATCGGCTTGACAAGACACCGGGGCTGATACATATTTGCCGTGCAAAGGGCTTCCGGATACCGGACTCGGGCGGCGGGATGGAGAGAATGTTCTTCGTTATTCTTCCCGATACCCCATCTCCGAAGCCTGATTCCCGAAAAAGGACGGAGTCGTTTTCCATGCCCCTGTACGATTACGAATGCGTCAAGTGCTCCCACGTCTTCGAGGTCTTCCACAAGTTGAGCGAAGAGGGAACGGACTACCCATGCCCGAAGTGCGGCACCGCGAAGTCGCGCAAGCTCGTGTCCCAGTTCAAAACCGACACGTGGTCCAAGTTCCTCGACACGATGGAACGAAAGGTCAACCCGCACAAGTTCAAGTGAGACCATTGATCTCACGGGTCTCGGGTTTAGGGGTTCGGGTATAGGGACAATATAACTTCAATCCCCTTCCTTCCCTGGACCCTATACCCTAGTCCCGATACCCTTTCGCCGTGGTTGGCAGAACGTGTCCGCATGGTAATTTGGAGGCTGTCGCATCAATAAGATTTATGGCAACGTAGCCGGCCTCAAGTCCGGCCAGATCCGGCGCATCCAGCAGCTCTACCGCCGCAAAATCCCGACTGACCGGGTTCTCACCGTCGAGCTTGCCCGCCACCTCTGCGAGATCTCCAGGGAAACCAACCGCCAGATCGGCGTGCTGATCAGCCGCAAGGGCGACATTCACTTTGTCGTCGTGGGCGACCACCGCCAGATCATGATCCCCAGCCTCGACGAGTTCCGCTCCGGCGAGAGCCGACTCAAGGGGCTCCGGCTCGTTCACACCCACCTCAACGGGGAGGCGCTTACCCGCGACGACCTCACGGACCTCGCCCTGCTGCGGCTCGATTACATCAGCGCCGTGACGGTGGAGGAGGACGGCCAGCCCGGCAGGACCCACTCGGCGCACCTGCTGCCGGAGAACCCCGACGGACGCTACTGGCTCCAGGCGGAACCCCTGCACCCCGCACGGATGGACCTCGACTTCGCGGGCTTCATCCAGGACCTGGAGGACCAGATCGCCCGCAGGCAGCGCACCCGCAGGGTCGCCTCGCGGGAGCGGGCCATCCTCATCCGCGTCGAGACGGACCCGCGCAGTCGCGCCAACACGCTGGCCGAGTTGAAGGAACTCGCCGAGTCCTGCGGCGTGGAGGTCTTCGACGCGATCACCCAGCACCGGCAGGAGATCGACCCGAAGTACCTCATGGGAAAGGGCCGCCTTTCGGACGCGGTCATCCGGGCCCTGCAGATCGGCGCCAACCTGCTCATCTTCGACCACGAACTGACACCGGCCCAAGTCCGCTCCATCACGGACTTCACGGAGCTGAAAGTCATCGACCGCACCCAGGTGATCCTCGATATCTTCGCGCAGCGGGCCCACAGCCGCGACGGCAAGATCCAGGTGGAGCTCGCCCAGCTGAAGTACCTGCTGCCGCGTCTCATCGAGAAGAACACGGCCATGTCGCGCCTCACGGGCGGGATCGGCGGCACCGGGCCCGGCGAGACGAAGCTTGAGATCAACCGAAGGCGCGTACGGGACAGGATTCACCGGCTCGAAGCGGCCCTGAAGAGCATCCAGAGGGGCCGCAACATCCGCAGGGCGGGACGAGAGAAGGCGGGGCTTCCGATCCTCTCCATCGTCGGGTACACCAACGCGGGGAAGTCCACGCTGCTCAACGCGCTGACGCAGAGCGACGTCCTGGCCGAGGACCGGCTCTTCGCCACCCTCGACCCGAAGAGCTCGCGGCTGCGCTTCCCCCGCGACACGGAAGCCGTCATCACCGACACGGTCGGCTTCATCCGCAACCTGCCGAAGGAGCTCTTCGCCGCATTCCGGGCCACCCTCGAGGAGCTCCACGAAGCCGACGTGCTGCTGCACCTCATCGACGTGAGCAACCCCGATTTCGAGGAGCACATCGTCGCCGTGGAAAAGATCCTCGCGGAGCTCGACATTGCAACCAAGCCGACGATCCGCGTCTTCAACAAGGAGGACCGGCTGGCCGACAAGGAACTGCTCGACGCCCTGTGCCGGCGATTCGACGCCATCGCCATCTCGGCCCGTGACCCGTCGACCTTCAGGGTCCTCCTGGACCGGCTGGAATGGCTCATCCGGAACCGCGAGGCGCCGGCCCCGCACCCGGCCGGGGAAGAGCCTCCGCCGGAGACGGAGTCCCCCGCCGCGGGGCGCTGACCCTCGAAAAAACCCTTGACGGGACGGGCCCTCCAATCCTAGATAACGGGTCGCCGCAAGCGCAGGCGCAGATCTCGAAAGGCCCCTCCGTCATGACTGCAATGAACAGGACCCGAACCAACGCCCTCATCGCGACCGCCCTTGCGGCGCTGACGGCGGCGCTCTTCGCACAGGTCGCGGGCTTCGACTACGTCAATTACGACGACCCGTACTACGTCCAGGACAATCTCATCATGCAGCGCGGACTGACGGGGTACGGCGTGAAGTGGGCCTTCACCACGACGACCCTGGGGAACTGGCACCCGCTGACGTGGCTCTCCTACATGCTCGACTGTCAGCTGTTCGGAGCCGCACCCGGCGCCCACCATCTCGTCAACGTGCTTTTTCACGCGCTCAGCGCGATCCTGCTCTTCCTCGCCCTGGAGCGCATGACGCAGGCGCCGTGGCGCAGCGCCTTCGTCGCCGCCCTGTTCGCCCTGCACCCCCTGCACGTGGAGTCCGTCGCCTGGATCGCCGAACGCAAGGACGTGCTCAGTTCCTTTTTCTGGATGCTGACCCTGTGGGCCTACGCCCTCTACGCGGAGCGGACGGGGACGAAGCGGTATCTTTTCGTGCTCTTCTCGTTCCTGGCGGGCCTGATGGCCAAATCGATGCTTGTCACGGTGCCGGTCATCCTGCTGCTGATGGACGGGTGGCCGCTGAAGAGGTTCGCTGCCGCCCGGCCGGCGGTGCTCGCGCCGGAGACCGCGGCAGGGCACGCGGAACCGAAAGGGAAAAAAGACCGCAGGCGAAAAGAAGAGCGGAAACGGCCGGCGGCAAAACCCGGGGCCGGGAAAGGGCCGCTTCCGTTTCTGCCTCTCCTGGCTGAGAAGGTCCCCCTGGCGGTCCTGTCGATCGCGGCCGGCGTGATTGCGCTCGTCACGCAGCAGAAGAGCGGGGCCGTGGTTTCGCTCACACAGCTGTCCCTGGCGGAACGGATCGGGAATGCCCTCGTGTCCTATGTCCTGTACCTGTGGAAGGCGATCTGGCCTTCGGGGCTTGCCGTCTTCTACCCCCTGCACCCCTGGCCTCCCGCGGCCGTGATGGCCGCCGCCCTGGTTCTGATCGCCCTGTCGGCCGGGGTGCTCCGGTGGGGGCGAAGATTTCCCTACCTGGTCTTCGGCTGGGTCTGGTACCTCGTGACGCTCCTGCCCGTGATCGGCCTCGTCAAGCTGGGGGATGCGGCCATGGCGGACCGTTACACCTACATCCCCCTGATCGGCCCCTTCGTCGCCCTCGCCTGGGGGGCCTGCGACCTTTCGGCGCGGTTTCGGCTGTCTGCGGCCGTTGTGCCTGCGGCAGCCTGCGGGGCCCTGGCTGCGTGCGCGATCGTCACGCACGGCCAGATCGCCCACTGGCGGGACAGCCATGCGCTCTTCACCCGCGCGCTGGCCGTCACGGAAAAGAACTTCCTGGCCCACAACAACCTCGCCGTCGCCCTTATCCTGGACGGCCGGATCGAGGAAGCCATGGCCCACGTCGAACAGGCGCTCGCCATCCAGCCCCGTTACGCCGGGGCCCATTTCAACCGGGGCATCGCGCTTGCCCGGCTGGGCAGGGGCGACGAGGCCCTGCCGTCCTACCTGAAGGCCCTGGAGATCAACCCCGCGTTCCCCGATGCGAACTACACCGTTGCGGGCGTGTACCTGTCGAAGGGGGATGTGGACCGCGCCATCGCGCATCTCGAGCGGGCGATCCGGACCCCCGAGCCCCAGCCGAAGGCGTATGCGGGGCTCGCAGAGGCGTACACCCTGAAGGGCCGGGTGGACGAGGCCCTGTCCTACAGCCTGTCGGCCCTCGAATGGCGTCCCGCGGACGCGAAGCTGCACTACAACATCGGCAGCATCTACATCTACAAGGGCCGGATCGACGAGGCCATCGTGCATTTCCAGGAGGCCGTCCGGCTCGATCCCGATTACTCCAGGGCCCGCAACAACCTCGGGAGCGCGCTGATGCTGCGCAACCGCATCGACGAGGCGATCGATCACTTCCGGGAGGCCGTCCGCCTCGACCCGGCCTACGGAATGGCACGCGAGAACCTGAAAGACGCGCTGGAACAAAAGAAGAAGTTAGGAAGATGAGAAGTTGAGAAGTTAAGAAAAAAAGGGCATCGTGAGAAACCCTCTCGATGCCCTTTGTGTCTGTTATTCTTTTTCTTACCTGTACCCTGAACCCTGTCCCCTGGAACCTGTCTTTACATGATTCCCTTGTACCATCCCCCGTCGATCTGGATGGCCGCGCCGGTGATGTAGCCCGCCTGCTGCGACGCGAGGTAGACGACGAGGCTGGCGAATTCCTCGGGCGTGCCGATCCGCTTCATGGGGATCTCCGAGGCCCATTTCTCCACGATGGCCTCGGGGGTCGTTCCCTGCTTCTCTGCGAGGACCTTCGACAGGTTGCGAACGCGGTCCGTCATGGTGTACCCCGGGCAGACGCTGTTGACGGTGATGTTGAAGGGGGCCAGCTCGTTCGAGAGCGACTTGGCGAAGCCGATGACACCCGAGCGCACCGTGTTGGACAGGATGAGGCCGTCGATGGGCTGCTTGACGGCAATCGAGGTCATGTTGATGATCCGCCCCCAGCGCTTCTCCTTCAGGATGGGGACGGCCTCACGCGTCATGACGATCGTGGAGAGCAGGTTGAGGCGGCACCCCCGCAGCCACAGCTCGTCATCGATCTCGAGAAAGCTCATCGAGGGCGGCCCCCCGGCGTTGTTCACCAGGATGTCCACCGTCCCGAAGCGGGCCGCCGACTTGCGCACGAAGTTCTTCGCCTGCTCCAGATCCGACACGTCGGCCGGGATGGCGAAGACCTCGCCGCCCGCCGCCTTCCCGATCGCCTCGGCCGCCGCCGGCAGATGGGGGTCGTCGAGCGCGCAGATGGCGACCTTCGCCCCCTCGCGGGCAAAATCCAGCGCCACGGCGAGCCCCAGTCCCTGGCTCCCCCCGGCCACCAACGCCACCTTCCCTTTCAATCCGAGATCCATCCTGTCGCCCTCCTTGTCGGTCTTTCTGGTTTGTCTGGTCTTTCTGTCCCGTCTACCCGGATGGGGGTTCAGGGGCCAGGGTTCAGGGTTCAGGGAAGGAAGAAGATTTTTCTTCGACCCTGTACCCGGTCCCCTGTGCCCTGTACCCTGTCATTTCGATTCCGCCGCCTTCCGCTTGTACTCCTCCCAGCGGTCGTCCACCCAGGCCTGCAGCTGGTTGAGCTGCTCGATGCTCATCCTCTTGAAACGGCCCTGCTTCTCCACGTAGTGCACCACGGGAAGCTTGTTGCCCTTCTCGGCGAGCGTCCTGCTGCGGCCCGTGAACCGAAACTTGCCGTTCTCCACCTCGAAGAGCACGCAGAGCCCCGTGTCGACGGCGAGCCGCCCGATGCGGATCGTGTCCTTCGTGGGGTACTGCCACCCGGGGGGGCAGGGCGTGTGGATGTGGATGAACCGCGTCCCCTTGATGCGCTTGGCCCGGACGAACTTGTCGTAGAGGTCGATGGGGTAGGCAGGCGTCGTCGTGGCGATGTAGGGAATCTGGTGCGCCTCCATGATCTTGAGGAAGTCCTTCTTGTGCTGCTGCTTCGTGAGCACGGGGGTGGTCGTCGTGAGGGCCCCCATGGGGGTTGCGCTCGAGCGCTGGGTGCCCGTGTTCATGTAGCCCTCGTTGTCGTAGGTGACGTAGATGAAGTCCGTCCCGCGCTCGGCCGCCCCCGAGAGGGCCTGGATGCCCATGTCGAAGGTGCCGCCGTCGCCGGCGAAGGCTACGACGGTCGTCTCCGTCCGGTTCAGGGCGGCAAGCCCCGCCGCGATGCCTGAGGCCGAGGCGGCCGTCGCGGCGAACGTGGAATTGACGCTGGGGACGAGAACCGGCGTGAGCGGGTACAGGCCGTGGAGGACGCACAGGCAGCAGGCGGGAAACGTCACGATCGTGTCTTCCCGCAGCGCCTTCAGGGCAAACCGGTAGGCGATGGAGAGCCCGCAGCCCTGGCAGGCCCTCGTGCCGGGCAGGACGTATTCCTTCTCGTGGATCTTGAAGAGATTCTGCGGCATGGCTCTACTCCGTGGCACAGTTCAGCCAGGTGGTTTTCAGATCCCGCTCGCCCGCCTGGATCCGGGCAAGCGAGGACTTGACGGCCTCGACCAGTTCCCTTGCCTTCACGTCGCGGCCCCCGAGGCCCGCCACGTAATCGTGGATGGGCGCCTGGATTGCGCTGCCGTAGAAGGCGGCCTTGAGGTCCGAGCACAGCCCCCCTTCGTAGCCGTAGCTGATGCTCTTCTCGAAGAGGATGATGGCCCTGGCATTCCGGAAGACCTCGACAGCCTCCTTCACCGGGAAGGGCCGGTAGGCGCGGATCCCCACGACGCCGGCCCTGATCCCCTCGTCTCGCAGGGCATCGGCGGCCACCGTCGCCTCGGCGGCGAGCGACCCCATGCTCGACAGGATCACGTCGGCGTCCTCCATGCGGTACGTCCAGAGCATGCCGCCGTGATCGCGCCCGAAGGCCTCCGCATACTGGCGGTTCACCGTGTGGATGACCTCCGGCGCCCGGTCGAGGGCGTTTTGCAGCTTCCAGCGCATTTCCATGTAGCCGTCGCAGAGGGTCCCCTCGGAATCGGGTCGCCGGTTGGGCAGGAGGACCGAGTTGAGGGTCAGCGGGTTCTCGGCATCGAGGATGGTATGGGGCTTGTAGGGCGGCAGGAACTTCCGGACAGCCGCCTGGGCCGGGCTGACGACGGGCATCATCGTGTGGGAGAGCACGAACCCGTCGTAGCAGACCATGACGGGCGCGTAGACGGTCTCGGCGATCTTGTAGGCCTGGATCACCGTGTCGAGGATCTCCTGGTTGTCGCGGCAGTAGAGCTGGATCCAGCCCGTGTCGCGCTGGGCCAGCGAGTCCTGCTGGTCGTTGAAGATGGACCAGGGGGCGCCCACGCCGCGGTTGACGCAGCACATGACGATGGGGAGCCTCGACCCCGCCGCCCAGTGCAACTGCTCGTGCATGTACAAAAGGCCGTTGGCGCTCGTGGCCGTGAAGACCCGGGCCCCCACGGTGGAGGCCCCGATGCAGACCGTCATGGCCGAGTGCTCGCCCTCCACCCGGACGTACTCGGCGCGCAGCTGGCCGCTCTCCACGTGTTGGGCGAGCATCTCGGCAAGCTGCGACTGGGGGGTGATCGGGTAGGCGGCGATGACCTGGACCTCGCAGAGCCTGGCCGCCAGCGCCGCCGCCTGGTTTCCGGTGATGATGCGCGCGTCAGTCATTGCACTGGTCCTCCCTCACCATGCTGATGGCCCGGGACGGGCACTCCTCGGCGCAGATCCCGCAGCCCTTGCAGTACTCGAGGTCGATCTCGACGGGGATCCCCGCCTTGACCACCGCCTCGGGGCAGTAGAGCCAGCACAGGTAACAGGCGGCCTTCTTCTTCACGAAGGGCGTGCACTTGCTGTGGTCGATGACGGGCCGCAGGTCGCGCCAGTCGCCCGTCCTGCCCGCCTCGCCGACGGTGGGCCTGCACATGGCCGAAATGTTCTCGTCTCGTTTCTTCATCTGTCCGCCTCTTTCTTCCGTCTTTCCCGTCTGCCCGTTACCCTTGAACCGTCTTCACGATCGTCCCCTCGTACGCGGCGCGCACCGTGTCGAAGTTCTGCGAGGCCGCCGCCGCGGGGAGCTTGCTGCGAAGGGCCTTCTCGACGTTCCCCAGGGACACGATCCCCGTGGCCTTCGCGAAGGCGCCCAGCATCGGCGTGTTGATCACCGGGGCCCCTTCCTTCGTGAGGCGAACCTTCAGGGCGATCCCGGTGGCGTCGACGGTGGCCACGTCGAAATCGCCGTTGATGCCCGCCTCCTCGGGCTTTCTGCACGTGTTGATGATGACGATCCCGCCCTTCCGGATGCGCCCCTTCACGTCGACGACGCCGAGGAGCGTTTCGTCCAGCACGATGGCGATATCGGCCATCTCCACCTGGGAGAACATCCGGATGGGCTCCTTCGAGATCCGCGTCGAAGCCGTCACGGGCGCCCCGCGCCGCTCGGGGCCGAAGGTCGGCGCCGATGTGACGCCCAGGAACCCTTCCAGGTATGCCGACTCCGCCAGGATCTGGGCTGCCACCACGGCGCCCTGCCCGCCTCGCCCGAACCAGATGACCTCTTTCATGGTTTCCCCCGTGTCGCTTGTTGCCGGAAGGCACAAAAAAAGGCCATGTGCTCTCGCCCATGGCCTTTAGAATTTCGTCTTCGATTCCCTAAATTCTAAAAACGGCGGGCGATCGGGTTATCCGCAGAAGCAGGAGCAGAGCGAGGCACAACAGCTCGGACAGGCTCAGCAACTCTCTTCTTGCACCGATCGTCGTCATTTCCAGTGACTTCCTCACAAAGTAGACCCTAGATATAGGAAAGGATCCGGCTTGTCAACCACAAAAAGCGAGCCGGCGATACCAGAGGGATATGCAAGCATCGGGCCCGATGGGGACGAAAGCTCCCGGAAGGCCCGCCGCTCATGCCCCGGGCCCGCCTTGCCTTCCACCTGCCCCCTGCTTACGGCTGCCCAAGGCCCTGACGATCATTGCAGCATATCGCTCCGCGGCGCCGCGGCTCGAAAGGACCAGCCGCTGGGCTTCCGAGCCCCGGCGCCCGCGCTCGGCGGGATCGGACAGGAACTTCCTCATCCCTTCGAGCAGTTCCCTCTCATCGCGCACGCAGATGCCCGCACCGACTTCTTCCAGCAGGGCTTTTTCGCCCAGGAAGTCTTCCATGGAAGGCCCGTAGAAGACGACTTTCCCCCAGGCGGCCGGTTCGAGGATGTTTTGGCCCCCCTTCGGAACGAGGCTCCCTCCGCAGTAGACGACGGTGGCGAGGCTGTAGAGGCCGAAAAGCTCCCCGATCACGTCGACGACGACGACCTCGTCACGCGGCACCCTGCCCGCGCGGATCTCGCTCATGAGGATGCAGGCGTGCCCCCCCTGTGCGGCCAGGTCGCGCACCGCCGGCCCCCGCTCGGGGTGACGGGGCACGAGGATGAGCCGAAGCCCGGGTCGCTCGCGCAACAGCTCGCGGTACACTCTCAGGACAACCGCTTCTTCCCCCTCGTGGGTGCTGCCCGCCACGAGGACAAGGGCGTCGGCTCCCACCTGCAGCTGGCCGGCCTTCAGGGACCAGGTCTCGCCGCTGACCCGCGAGGCGAGGCTGTCGTATTTGGCGTTGCCCACGACGCGCACCTTCTGCGGAGGCGCCCCGATCGCCCGGATGCGATCGGCGTCCACCGCGGAGATCACGCCGATCTCCCGGACCGATGCGAGGACCTCCCTCCAGAAGAAGGACGTCCGCGAGTAGCGCCGGAACGACCGGGGCGAGATCCGGCCGTTGACCAGGACGGCGGGAATTTCGCGCTTCGAACAGACCCTCAGGAAATTGGGCCACAGCTCCGTTTCCGTCAGGACGACGACATCGGGGTCGATCCTGCCGATGACGCGCTTGACGACCCAGGGGAGATCGAGCGGGAAATACATCCGGACGGTGGCCTGGTGGACGAGCCCGCACGCCATGGCCTGGCCGGTCTCCGTGCCCGTCGAGAGGATGATGCAGGCCCCGGGGAGCTTTTCTCTCAGGGCGGCAACGATGGGCGCCGCCGCCGTGACCTCGCCCACGGAGACGGCGTGGACCCAGATTCTCGGCCGGCCTTCGAGAGCGGACGTCGTCCCCGCAGGGATGATGCCCAGTTTCTGCCCGATGCTCCGGCGATACTTCCCCACCACGAGGATCTTGAACGCGTAATACGGCGCGACGAGCGCGAGGCCTGCGAGCAGGGTGAGGTTGTACAGTACGTTGAGCACCGACCGACGATAATGCCCTTTGCCGGTCCTGTCAAGGGGACTGTCAACCTTGCCGGGCGTCCGTGCGTTCGAAGTCCTGAAAGGTTCGGCCGGGCGCAGGGTCGCAGTTGACAATTTCTTGTCCGGTTCCCGTTCATCGGACCTCGAGCCTTCCCTGCGCGGTTGACATCGGCAGGGGTTTGTTGTAGGTTGGGCTGGTCCTGTCAAAGGGCTCGAAATTACGCAAGAATAACCATCGAAGCAACCGGAGAGAAACCCTCATGACGTCCAGAAACGTGTTCATCGGAACCGCGGCTGTGCTGATCGTCGCAACCCTGCTGGTATCCTGCGCCCGATACCAGCGCCAGGTCGTCCCCTTCAAGATGCCGCAAGCCTATCCCAATGCCACCACCGTCGGCGGCGCCATCGTGGCCTCGAAGGCATGGGACAACCCGGAAGAGGCGCAGAATGCCTTCGGCTTCGACATCCGGCCCGACATCCTCCCCGTCCAAGTCGTCTTCGACAACAAGGGAACCCACCCCCTCGAGATCGTCGCCGAGCAGACGATCCTCGTCGACGTGGAGAACAATGCCTGGCAGGTCCTCGACGCCAAGCTCGCCTATGACCGCATCGCGAAGAAAACGGAATTCGGCGAAGTTGCCCCCGGCGCCGCCAAGTACGGCGCCCTCGGCGCCGTGGCGGGCGGGATCATCGGCGCCGCCATCGGGATCGTGAGCGGCCAGGGGGTCGGCGACGCCGCCATGAAGGGCGCAGCGGCAGGCGCGGCAACGGGAGCCGTACTGGGAGGCACCCAGGGCATGACCGACGGCGACGTGCAGCGCCAGATCCGGGAGGACCTCCGGACGCGCTCCCTCGAGCGGAGGGCCGTGGCATCCCAGGAACTGGCCCACGGGTTCGTCTTCTTCCCGGGCGAGGCCAAAAAGGCCCAGGAGCTGAGGCTGAGGCTGCGGGAAGCGGACACGGGGAGGGTCTATCCGCCCGTCGTCCTGCGCTATTAAGAAAGAGGCCCTGTATCGGAAACAGGGCCTGCACCTCTGTTCTCCTCCCCACCCTCACCTCTATCCTCTCCCGCGGAGGGGAGAGGACGGAGCTTGTGAAAGGAAACCCTCGATGAACAAGAAGATCGCCCCGTCGATTCTGTCCGCCGATTTCAGCCGGCTGGGGGAGGAGATCAAGGCCGTGGAAAAGGCCGGCGCCGACCTCATCCACGTGGACATCATGGACGGCCACTACGTGCCGAACCTCACGATCGGCCCCGGCGTCGTGTCGTCCCTGAGAAAGACGACCGCCCTGCCCTTCGACGTCCATCTCATGATCGAGGACCCGGACCGTTACATCGACGCCTTCGCCGACGCCGGGAGCAACATCCTCACCGTTCACGCCGAAGCGGTTGTCCACCTGCACCGGACGGTGCACTATATCAAGGGAAAGGGAATCCGGGCAGGCGTGTCCCTGAACCCCTCGACACCGCTGTCCTGTATCGAGGAGATCCTTCCGGACATCGACCTGCTGCTGATCATGACGGTGAACCCGGGGTTCGGCGGGCAGAAATTCATCGCCGGCATGCTGCCCAAGATCCGCAAGGCCAGGGAGCTGGCGCAATCGCGCGGACTGGGGCTGGCCATCGAGGTGGACGGGGGGGTCACGCCGGACAATATCGGGACTCTTGCCGAGGCGGGTGCGGACATCTTCGTGGCCGGCGCCGCCATCTTCGGCAGCCCTTCGTACAGCGATACCATCGGGAAGATGAAGGGGATTCTGGCTAAGTTCTAGAGATGCGCCTACTTACCCTCCCACCTTCTTCTCATACAGGGACAGCTCGGCCTGTTCCGGTTTCCTGGGCGCGGCGGCTTCCTGGCTGTAGGCCAGCAGATTCTCCGCCTTGGAATCCCTGCGCTTGATGGCCTTGAGAAATCTCGCCACCAGGATTTCCGTCAGTTCCCCGGGCGAGTGGTGAGGCATCCCGTCGGCGGAGACCTTTCCGCCGGCCAGCATCTCATGACCGCCCCCGGTCCCGAGGCCCGCCACCATCTTCTGGGCAATACGGTCGGCCGATCCGCGCCGCTTCTTCGTCCGCAGTGAGAAATACACATCGCCGACGAACTCCCCCACGGACAGGACCCACTTGACCCCCTCGGTGCGGACGATGAGATCGGCCATCTCGGCGATGATCTCCAGGTGTTCCACGTGGCCCAGGTTCAGCGTGACGACGTCCCTGTAGAGCCGGGCGTTGCTGATGGCCTTCTCGAGCATGCTCAGGTAGTCCCGCGGGACCTCCGGGTGCTCGATCTGCGAGAGCAGCCGCCAGAGGACCCTCTGGTAGAAATGCATGCAGGCGTCGACGTCCTTTGGGTTGACCCCGCGGCCCAGGTCCCGCGTGTCGGACCGGATCCCGTAGAGGAGCGCCGTGGCCACCTTGCGGTCCATTTCCGCGACGCCTGCATCCCGCAGGTACTCGGCCAGGATGGTCGACGTGCTCCCGTAATCGGTGCGGATGTCGTAATACTTCGCCAGGCGGGTGCGAGCCCGGAGGGGGACGTGATGGTCAATGACGATGTCGGGAATGATGGAGCGCGGCAGGGAATTGTTCCCGGCCCCGGGCTGCGTGTCCACGAGGGCGATGACCCTGAAGTTGTTGAGGTTGATCTCGGAGAGGGATCGCAGGTCGATTTTCAGGTGGCGGATCATGGCACGGTTCTCGGCGCGTCCCACCACCCCGCTGGAGGCGATGATGGCACCCACTTTCCACTTCGCCTGCAGGAGGTACTTGAGGGCGAATGCGGCGGCCAGCGCATCGGGGTCGGGGTGATTGTGGGTCACAATCAGGACTTTCCGCTTGCCCCGGACGATCTCGTGGAGCCTGTCGAGACGGGTCTGATTGTTCGAGCCGTTCTGAGCCATGATGTCAGGGTGCTGTCAAAACGTAAACGCACCGATCGGCCGATCAGGGGCTTTTCTGCCGTGGAGAGAGGGTCCCGATCGCGACGCTGGCCCCGGTCCCCGTTCCTCCATACCGAACCCCTCGAATCGCCCGGCCACGGACCTGCCGGCCCGGGCCGCTGAGGCGTAGGGGCGATTATAAGGCTTTGCCGGGGAATGTCCACAACTATTTTGGGGCGGGCGGCGGCGACAAAAAGGCGTCCTTCCAACGCCTTGAAGCCCTCCGGCAAATGCGCTATAAACAATTGAAGAATCGCAGACACCTCATCCCCGGGACCTTGCCCATGCACCTCATCATCGACGGCTACAATCTGATCCGGCAGTCGGACGTGCTGAGAAGCCACGAGCGACGGGGCCTGGAAGCGGGCCGGAAGGCCCTGGTTCACATGCTGGCGGGTTACAGAAGGGTCATGGGGCACCGCATCACCGTCGTCTTCGACGGCTGGCTCGGGGGCCCTGACCAAGAGGAGCGGGACCGGGAGGCGGGCATCGACATCATCTACTCCCGACGCGGGGAAAAGGCCGACGAGGTCATCAAGAGACTGGCACGGCAACACGCCGAGGAGTCGATGGTGGTCACCTCGGACCGCCCCGTCATGGATGCGGCCACCCGCGCGGGCGTCACGGCCATTGCCTCCCGGGAGTTCGAGGAGCGGGTTCGCCGGGCCCGCAGCGCCGTGGCGCAAGCCCCGGCCGCGGCGGGCAAGGACGACGACGGGGACGCCCCGTCGCCGAAAGGGACAAGGAAAAAAGGCCCCTCCCATCGCACATCCAAGCGGGAGAGGCTCAAGCAGAGGGGGATGGAGAAACTCTGAAGTTAAGAAGCTGGGAAGTTCAGAAGTTAGGAAATCAGGCAGAATCCTCTTCCTTCAAGAGTTCTCGACTTCACAACTTCCTAATTTCTCAACTTCGTGTTGTTACCTCTTCATGGGCCCAGCGGCTGTTACCTGTTACGCCTCCTCCGTTACTTGTAACCCCTTCCCGGGTGCACAGTTCGATCAACAGCCTCTCCAGCAGGAGCCTCGGGTCCACGCCCGTCGATTTCATGGCCACATCCACGGCAAGCACCCGCTGCATGCGCGCCAGAAGCTCCCGGTGGGTATAACGCGTCGAATTGCGCAGCGCATTGTAGATGACGAAGGGGTGCTGGCTTGCCAGGGTTGCCCCCTTGCCCAGCTCGGCCTGGAACTCCTTCACCGCCGGGTAGACGGACCGCTGAAAGCGCCCGTAATCCATGTCGGCGCGAAACCCCTCGAGCCTGCCCGTGTCGAGCAGGACTTTCCCGTGAAAGAGAAAGCGGATTTCTCTCGTGATCATGGCCAGGATGACGAGGTAATGGACGCCCTGGTAGAGAAGGTCGCCGAGGCTGGCAAGGGCTTTCCGCAAATCGCCGGAGACAAGCGCTTCCGTCAGGTCGAACACCGTGTCGTCACGAGTGCGGCCGATCACTGTTTCCACGTCGGCAGGCTCGATCCGGGCCCTGTCCCCCGTGTAGGTGATCAGTTGATCGAGGGCCTCGGCGGAATCCCGCAGCCTGAAACCCGTTTTCCGCCCCAGGGCAACCCATGCCTCGGAGCTGAGCGTTTTGCCCTTTCGCGCAAGATTCTCCCGAAGGCTCTCCATCATGAGGCTGCGTTGCTTCGCCTCGCTGCGCGTCCGCAGAAACGCCAGCACGACCCCCCTGTCGGCCATCACCTTGAAGAGCTTCTTGCGTCGATCCACGGCGTCGGCCGACACGACCAGGACATGCCCCTCGGGAAGGCCCGCGGACAGGAGATCCTCGAGGGCTTCCGTGCCGCCCGGCCGGGCGCGCTCGGCCAGGTTGTGCGCCAGGCAGTGCTCCAGCACCCGGGGGAGCCATTTGTCCCGCTCCCCGGCCCCCTCCTCCCCCAGCATTTCCCGCCACTGCGCGTCGGGGATCTTCTGCCAGCCTTCGTCGCGGAGCTGCTCGAGGCTCCACCCCGCCACGTCCAGAAGAATCATGAACGTCCGGGCCGCCGACGCAAGATCCGTTTCCGCGCTGTCGGTGATTTTTTTCACCAAGTCGGGCAGTGAGGTCTTTGAATAGAAAAGGCGGGTTTTCCGCAGGACAACGGCCTTCGGGCCCGGGATGAGGGAAGGCGTCAGAAGGGTTTCGCACACGGCATTCACCCCGCCCGATTCGTCATCCATCACGAACAGGCTCAGGTCGCGGTCCGGCGCCGGGATCAGGGCGTCGACGATCTTCCCCAGGGCTTCCTCCACGAGGAACTCCTCGTCCCCGTAAAGAAGGTAGCAGGACGCGCCCCTGCCTTTCGCGATGTCCTTCAGGACGCTCTCCAGGCTCTTTTCCGCAACCGTCTCTTTCTGACTCATGGCCTGATTCCGCCGAAAAAGATCATCCACAGGCTACGAAAGCCTGCGGACAGAGAACGATATACATCAAATGAGTGAAAAACGGGAGAGGAGATATTCGGTGATAAAAAAGGAATGCATGATGGAAGGTGTGCAGCAGGGCAGGACTACGCATTTTCTTTTCTTCGCCTAGACCCGAGACCCTATACCCGATACCCTCGTGCTACACGATGACGAACTTGCGGATATACTCGACTATCTCTTCCGGCTCGTCCAGAACGCGGAACAGGTCCATGTCCTCCCGGGAAATCATGCCCTGGCCCAGCATGGTGTTTCTGAGCCAGTCGATGAGCCCCCTCCAGTAATCGCTGCCCATCAGGATGACCGGGAAGCTCTTGATCCGTTTTGTCTGGATCAGGGTCAGGGCCTCGAAGAGCTCGTCCAGGGTGCCGAAACCGCCGGGGACGATGACGTAGGCAACGGCGAACTTGACGAACATCACCTTCCGGATGAAGAAGTACTTGTGGTAGAGTTTCACGTTGGCGAACTCGTTGGGGGTCTGCTCGAAGGGCAGGCGGATGTTCATCCCCACCGAGGTGCCGCCCGCTTCGGAGGCCCCCTTGTTGGCCGCCTCCATGATGCCGGGGCCTCCGCCCGTGATGACACTGAAGCCCTGCTGGGCCAGCAGCCGGGCGAGGTGCTCCGTCTTCTGGTAGTATTTGTTGGCAGGAGTGGTCCGGGCGGATCCGAAGATGGTCACGGCGCGCCCGATGTCGGAGAGTTCTTCTATGGCCTCGACGAACTCCGCCATGATGCGGAACATTCGCCAGGATTCGTTGACGGAAAGGGCATCGACGAGGTATTGTTTTTCTTCCATCAGACGCAATACGGGGATTGAGGCAGAATCCCGAAACTGCGGGTTCTGCCTCCATCCCCGGTGAGGGTTGTCTTGGAATGTGCGTCCATGTGGCCGATTACGAGTGGCGCCGTCTCTGAATCTTGGCAAGCCGCCGTCTCGCCTCGAGCGCTTTTCTCTTGCGCTTGACGGAAGGCTTTTCGTAAGCGCGACGCAGCTTCAGCTCCTTGAACAGGCCGTTCTTCGACAGCTTGTTCTTCAGAACCTTCAACGCCTTGTCGACATCGTTGTCGAAAACCTTGACTTCCAAAAATGATCGCTCCCTTCCTTATTAAATTCGGCATGAATTCGAGCGTCCCGGCCGGGGAAAACGACTCCATTGCAACGAAATCAAAGACGATTTCATCAAGGGCGAGGATGCGCGAATCGATCGACGAGCCCGATTTTCCCCTGCGAAACTATTGAACATTATTAGATAACAATTCTTTTGTCAATGAAAACTTTGCAGATCGGCGCCCTTCATGACTCGGCCCTCTCGGGCTCCGTGCCGGGGTCGCCCTTGCCTTCGAGATTCCAGCGGTCCCTGGCGTATTTTTCCGACAGGAGCCGCTCCTTCAACGCCTCCTCGGCAGGGCTGAGGCCGCTCTCGACCAGTCGGATACCCAGGGTGTCCTCGAAAGCCCCCCGGAGAAGGCGGGCCAGGTCCTCGTAGCCGATGACCCGGCCAAGCTGTTCCCGGAGGGTGGTCGTCGTTTTCGTAACCCCGTCGATGGAAACCCCCATGACCGACGCGGTGCGCACCGGGTCGATGTCGACGAGGAGCGAGCCGTGCTGGAGAAACGCCCCCCCCGCGCGGACCTGGGCGCTGCCGCAGATCTTGCGTCCCCCCACGAGGAGCTCATACCGGGACGGCGCGGCAAAGCAGTACCCCTCCAGCGGCGTTCCCGCCGCCGATCGCCCCTCGAAGGCGACCTCGGGCGTCAGGCCCAGCCGGCGCAGCGCCTCCACGATGCAGGCGCTCACGGCCCGGTAGGTCCCGATGATATCACGGGTGAAAAGGGGGTGGTCGGCGGCCGCGATCAGCGAGTAGGTCAACTCGTGTTCGTGCAGGACGGCCTTCCCTCCCGTGGGGCGGCGCACGACATCGATCCTCGCCTGCCGGCAGGCGGCGACGTCGATCTCCCGGGAGGTCTGCTGGAAGTAACCGAGGGAAACGGCGGGCGGTTGCCATCCGTAAAAGCGCAACGTCGGGGGGAGGCCTTCACGGAGGTTCAGGCGGAAGACGGCCTCGTCGACGGCCATGTTCTCGGCGGCGCGGCAAACCCGGTAGGGCAGGAGGCGCCAGGGGGTGTCGTTCATTCCTCGTCCCCGGCTTCCTCGCCGACGTAGTCCCTGTACTCCTCCGCGTCGAGAAGGTTGTTGAGCTCGTCCAGATCGCGCAGTTCTACCATGATCAGCCAGCCGGAACCGTAGGGGTCGCTGTTGATCACGCTGGTGTCGTCCTCGATGTCCTCGTTGACGCTGATGACCTCGCCGCTGACCGGCGAGATGAGCTCCGCCACAGACTTGGAAGACTCGATCGAGCCGAACGACTCGTCCTGCTCGACGTCCCGGTCCGGCTCGGGCAGCTCGACGGAATAGATGTCTCCGAGCTGCTCCTGGGCATAGTCGGAAATCCCGACGGTGGCGATGTTGCCGTCCACCCTCACCCAGGTGTGTTCGCGACTGTAAAAAAGATCCTCTTGAAAAACAGACATGCCCCTTTTCCCGAATCATGAAGTTAAGAAGTTGTGAAGTTACGAAGCTCGGGGAAGCCCGAAGCCGACCGATGGTCCCCGGCCCGTCCAAGCTTCTCAACTTCCGAGCTTCTCAACTTCCATCCTTATCCGATCACGAGCAACTCCTTCGAAAACTCCGTCAGCACCCGCCCGCCCCGTTTCTCGACGAGGACGGCGACTTCGATGCGGATACCGCCGAAGCCGGGAAGATAGATCCCGGGCTCCACGGTGACGACCATCCCCTCCTCGAGAACGGCTTCCGACAGGGCCGAGAGCCTCGGGGCCTCGTGGATGTCGAGCCCCAGTCCGTGCCCCGTCCCGTGGGAAAAGAGCGGGCCGTAACCCGCTTTTTCGATGACGGCTCTTGCCGCCGCATCCACATCCCGGCAGAGCACCCCGGGTCTCACCGCCTCGAGGGCCCTGTCGTGCGCCTCCTTGACGAGGGCGTAGAGTTTTTCCTGGCGCTTCCCCGTGCGCCCGACGGCAAAGGTGCAGGTCTCGTCCGAATGGTAGCCGCTGCTGACGGCCCCGAAATCGACGACTACGAAGTCCCCGGGCCGGAGCTTCCGCCTTCCTGGCCGCGCATGGGGAAGGGCGCTGTTGGGACCCGATGCAATGATCGTGTCAAAGGCGGGGGCTTCCGCCCCCTTCTTTCGCATCTCGTATTCGAGTTCGACGGCGATGTCCAGCTCGCACACGCCGGGCCGGATGCCGGCCAGGGTGGACGTCAGCGCCCCGGTGGCGATCCGGATCGCCCTGCGGATGTGCGCGATTTCCTCGGGATCCTTGACGGCGCGAATGGCACCCAGCTCCGACGGGAGGGGCTTCCAGCGCACCTTCTTCGCCTTGCGCTTGAGCGAGGCGAGAAGCTCCACCGTCATGACGGATGGCTCGAAGCCCACCTGCCCGTAACCGCCCGCAGCGAGGATATCGGCAATGCCGGAGGCCTTGTCGCTGTAGAGGACCACCCGGGCCCCGGGGGCCTCTCGTGCAGCCTGCGTCGTGTACCGGCCGTCCACGAGGAGGGTCGGTTTTCCGGCGCCCACCAGGAGGGCCCCGTCGCTGCCGGAAAAGCCCGTGAGATAGCGGATGTTCTTGAGGTCGAGGATCAGGAACGCATCCACGCCCGAGCGGCGCAGCAGCGCCCGCAACCGGGACACTCGATGGGCGGTGGACGGTTTGTCAGGCATGCTTTTTCATCCTGTCGAGCGAGTCGAGCCAGCGGGTCAGGGTCCCGACGAGCGCCGGGCGGCGATCCGGGGCGTCACCACCCGGGTCGAGCCTGACGGGCTCTTCCGCTTTCGGCTCCTCTGCTTCGATCGTCCCCACGCGGGTCGAGTGGCTGAACAGCCCCTGGAAGGGAGGCGCCGCGGGGTCCCCGAAAAACAGGTCCTTGTCCTCTCCGGCCGGGGCTTCCTCTTCGGGGCGCGCGGGACGCCCCTCCTCGCGGGACTGCGATCGCAGCCTGCCGAGCCTCTCCAGGGCGTCGCGGTTCTGCGGATCGGCTGCGAGAATTTCCTTCAGGAGCGCCTCGGCGAGTTCCCGGTACCCCTGCCGCGCGTACAGATCGGCCAAGGTCAGGGTCTTGAAATCGACCGCCCGGGGCAGTCCGACTTCCTCGTCGGCCTTTTCGACCGCCTCCGGGTACGCGCGGCTCTCCCTGCGCAGCCGGTCCTCGAGATCCCGGATGGCTTCCGCCGATTCCGGATTCAGCGACATGTAGATGCGCGAGGCCCGCTCGGCCTCGTCTTCGAGCCCCTGCTCGCGGCACAGATCGGAGAGGATTCGAAAGGCGGGCGACCACCGGGTCACATCGCGCACGAGATCGCGCAGCACTTCGAGGGCGGGGCCCGGCTCCCCCTTCCGGAACCATCCCATGCCGAGAACGATCCGGGCCTCCACGTCGTCGGGATAGACCCGCAAACGCTCCAGGGCCATCTCGACGGCGCGGGCGGGTTCCCGTTCCAAGCAGGCCTCGGCCCGGGCGATGAATTCCTTGCGGTCCACTACGTCGCTGAGCCGCACCATCTCGAATCCGTCCTTCTTGTCGTCGGTTTCCATCGGCCTGCTTCCCGTTTTCTTCGCGTCGTTTTCTTCCCGTCGTTCTCTTGCCCGGTCTTCCCCGCTTCCCTTCTCCCGATCTTCCCGTTCAGTCCGGGGGACTAGCATAGCGTCCCGGGTGTGTCAAGGTTCAAAACGAAAAACCCCGCGATCACGGGGACCGCGGGGTTTTCGTCTTTCGGGAGGGTTTCCTCTCCGGCGGCGGGGCTTTCCCCCCCGTCACTTGCTCTGGGCGACCTGCGCGTCCGGAACGACCCTCGGCGTGATGAAGATCAGGATCTCGCGCTTGATCTTCTGCTCGTCTTCCGCCTTGAAGAACCAACCCAGCAGCGGGAGCTTGTAGAGACCGGGCACGCCGGCGACAGTCTTGTTGTCCGTGGACTTGTAGATGCCGCCGATGACGATCGTGTCGCCGTCGAAGACGACCACGGTGGAGTCGACCTCGTTCTTGTTGATGGGCGGGTTGCCCTGGATGGACCGGGAGTAATCGGCGTAGTCGTTGGTGGCCTTGATCTCCATGGAGATCTTGCCCTCGGGGGTGATGGTCGGCTTCACGTCGAGCTTGAGCACCGCCTCCTTGAACTGGATGGTCCGGGTGACGACGCCGCCCGAGGTGGACTCGGTGACGTAGGGGATTTCCTCGCCCTGCTTGATCGTCGCCTTGACGTTGTCGAGCGTCGTGACCTTCGGCGAGGAGATGATCTTTCCCTCGCTCGTGCTCTCCAAGGCGTGGATCTGGGCGCTGATGACGAAATTGCTGCCGCCGGCGACGACGCCGAGAAGCGGCGTGGCCGAGTAGGTGTAGGGGAAGTTCACCGCGAGGTTGCTGCCCGTGAACCCGATGCCGCCCGGCAGGGTCTGCGCGATCGTCGTGGCGCCCGTCGTGCCCGTCGACGTCGTCTGCGTGGCGTACCCGGCGGAGCCGCCGAGGATGCCGAGGTTCGTGCTGTTGATGTTGGTCGCACCGCCGGCGCCCCACTGGATGCCGAGCCGGCTGGTGAAGGTCTCGTTGGCCTCGACGATCTGGGCCTCGATGGAGATCTGCTTGAGTTTGCCGCGGGAGACGTCCTCCTTGAGACGCTGTTCCTCAGCTTTCTTGATCTTGTCCGCGGGCATGACGACGATCACGTTGCCCTGCGTCTTGGTCCCGAGCTGCTGGATGTCGAGAATCGTCTCGAGGGCCTGGTCCCAGGGGACCTCGTTGAGTTTCATCGTCACGTTGCCTTTCACCTCGTCGCCGGCCACGATGTTCAGGCCGCTCACTTCGGCAATGAGGCGGAAGACGCTGCGGACGTTGGCGTCCTGGAAATCGGCCGTGATCTTCTGGCCCGTGTAGACCTTGGCTTCCCTCTTCTCGACCTTGGCCTCCTTGGCCTTCGGCGAGGGCCGTATCGCCTCGATCTTGGCCACTTCGTTCTTCATCGACTCGCTGCGGGGCAGGCTGACCGTGTCGATCTCGACGACGAGCTGATTCCCCTCTTCGCGGACGAGGTGCGGAACGGCATCCCTCAGCGCGATCTTCAGGGTGGCGACGGGACGCTCGCCCGATTTCATCTGATCGCCCGTCACTCCCTCGACGACCTTCAGGCTGCCGTCGGCGGTCCGCTTCTTCAGCTCATCGGGCACCATCATTTTGTCGAAGGTGAGCACGAGCGTCCGGGCCGATTCCCGGGAGGCCGTGTAGCCCATGAGCTTGGACGTGGAGATGATGACCTTCTCCTTGTCCGCCGCCTTGTCGAAGGCGATCTTCTCGATGTAGCCGACGGCGGCAGGCGCGTCGGCCGGCGCTGCGGCCCCCGGTTTGGCGGCCGCCTCCGCTGCCGGATCGGGCCCGGCGTTCATCGTTGCGCAGCCGGCAACCAGCATCACACAGAGTGAAATCGTCAGTGCCCACATGCTCAGCTTCTTCATGGTCTTCCCTCGCCTTCTTCTTTATGGAGCTTCAGCGCCACGCGGTGCGATTTTTCCTTTCCCTTGCTTCCTTCCCCGACTTTCTCCTCGACGATGACCCGGTCGGGAAGGATCTGGATCACCCTGCCGCCGTTTTCCCCGATGAGCGTGCCCAGGTAGACGATGTAGCCCTTGCCGGCCCCGTCCTCGACCATGGCCACGCGCTTGGCCTGCGAGCCGGCAATGCCCGTCACGCGCACCTTATCCAGGGAGACCCGCTGCAGGGGGGTCAGGTTGCCCGTGTACTTTTTCTTCTCCGGCCCCTTCTTCGCGGCCGTGGGCAATTCGAGCCTGACGAAGGGCTTGAAGGGATCGGTCTTGCCCTTCGAGTCGTACCGGTATTCCGGCATCTCGACGGCGGCCTCCTCCGGTTTCACCGTCGCGGGCGCTGCCGCGGGAATCGCCGAGGCCACCGCCGTCGCGGGCGCCGCAGGCGGGGCCGCTGCGGGCGCCGCTGTCGCGGAGACTGCGAGCAGGAAAACGAGGGCCAGGCTTCCCGCCAGGAGCTTACTTTTTCTGAGCTGCTTTCTTGTCCGTTCCATCCGCCTTCTTGCTCCCTTCAACGGGCTTTTCGACAAACATGTAGGTCTTGATCAGGAAACTCGTCGCCAGGGTGGGGCCTTTGGCGCCGTTGGCGTCCTTCGTCCCGTCCCGCCGCTCCATGGAGACGTCCGACACATTGACGATTCGGGGCAGCTTAGCCACCTTTTCGAAGAACGTGGCCGTGTCGTGGTAGACCCCGGTGAGGGAGATCTTCACGGGCAGCTCGGCGTAGAATTCCTTCTCCACGGGGGCCAGGGGCTCGAAGAGCTGGAACTCCACCCCGCCGATGTTCTCGGCCTCCGACATGGAGATCAGCAGCCCCGGGATTTCCTTCTGCTCGGGCAGTTTTGCCATGGCCACCTTGAGCTGCTCCTGCAGCTGGGCGATCTCCCGCTCGAACCTGAGCTTCTCCTCCATGAGCTTCTGCTTCTGGGAGAGCTCCACCTGGAGGGTCGCGAGCTTCTGCTGGAGCTGCTCCTCCTCCTGCATGGCCGTCTGGTAGTAGAGCGAGTAGTAGGCAAATCCCAGCAGGATGAAGAGCACGAACATCGCCAGGACCTTCTGCCGCACGGGCATTCTCTTGAGATCGTCAACGCTCAGTGCCATGCTCAGAACCCCTTCTTGAGACCGCAGGACAGGGTGAACTGCTTCAGCCGGTTGCCCGCGATTTCCGTTTGTTTCGACGAGACCAGGTCGACGGAGGTGAGGTGCTTGGATTTTTCCAGGTTCCGCATGAACCTCGCGATGGCGATGTTGTCCCGCGCGAACCCGTCGATCTTCACGTCCGCCTCCGTTTCCTTCATCGACTTCACCCAGACCTGGTTGGCCGGGACCATGGAGGTCAGCTCATCGAGGAAGTAGACCTTGGCGAAGCGGTTTTTTTCGAGGTAGCTGATGATGTGGAGCCGCTTCTCCAGGATCTCTTTCGCCTTCTTGTACTGGTTGATGTCGCCGATGTTCGACTTGAGCTGCTGCAGCCTCTGCTGGGTGGCCTGGACCTCGCCCTCGAGCTCGCTGAGCTTCATCACGGTGAAGACGTGGAACCCGATGAGCACGACCGCAAGCACCCCGCCCAGGGCACCGAGGATGACGACCTGGTTCTTCGACTGGACTTCCTTTTTCTTTTCCCGGTAGGGAAGCAGGTTGACCTTGATCATTTGTCCCCGATCCTCCTCATGGCGAGCCCGATACCGACTGAGGCCTGCGGCCCGATTTCTTTCAGGTCCTCGACAGAGAACGACTTCTGGTCGGCCGAGACCTTGCGGAAGGGATTGGCGATCTCGACCTCCACGTTGAGACGCTGCAGAAGCGCGTCCCCGATCCCGGGCATCCGGGCCGTGCCGCCGCAGAGCAGGATCTGCTTGATGAACTTGCCCGGGTAGGTCGAGCGGAAGTAATCGACGGAGCGTTCGATCTCCAGCAGAAGGGGATCGGCGTACGTGAGCAGCTCGTCGCGGCTGCTCTCGTCCCCCGAGGCCGACTTCTCCAGCTTCACGCGTTCGGCCTCCTCGAAGGACACCCCCGTCTTGTCCTGGAGGTTTTCCGTGATCGATGTGCCTCCCAGGGGGAAGTCGCGGATGAAGATTGAGGCGCCCCCCTTGACGACGTTGATGTTGGTCATGCTGGCCCCGATGTTGACGAGGATGCAGACGTCTTCGTGCCCGTAGTCGTAGTTTTCCTCGTACATCGTCTCGAGGGCGAAGGAGTCCACGTCCATGATGGCCACGTCCAGCCCCGCCTTCTTGAGGGTTTCGACGTAGCTCTGCACGACGTCCTTCTTGGCGGCCACGAGAAAGACCTCCATCTGCCCCGGGCTCATTTCGCTGGGCCCGAGGATCTGGAAGTCGAAGTTGACGTCCTTCATGTCGCCGAAGGGCAGGTACTTCTCGATCTCGTCGCTGATCAGCTCGCGGAGCGATTCCTCGTCCATGGAAGGGAACCCGATCTTCTTGGCGATGACGGAGTACCCGGACAGGGAGGTGACGACGGTGCGGGCTTTGCAGTGGGAGATCTTGAGGAGTTCCTTGATGCGCTCGATCAGGGCGTTGGGATTGGCGATGATGCCGTCGGTGATGATGCCTTTCGCGAGGGGGACGCTGGCGAAATTCTGCAGCACGTAGCCGTCGGACCCTTCGGCGATTTCGGCAATCTTGACGGAACTGGATCCGATATCGAGCCCCGCAATCTGTTTCTTGCTTGCAAACAGGCCGTTGAGTTTGAGCATGGAGTCCTCTGTGTTCTTCGGTCTCGCCCGGCCGGGAAACCGGGACAGGCTGAGTTGATTAAGGCCGATTCCCTTCACACCACTACGGGCAATACGTTAAGCAAGCACTGTGCCACGGGCGGTCCGGGAACCGGACCGGGGAGGGACTGTCCCGGCCGCAACCCCGAAAGCCTTGAATTAGAGGCCCTTTCAACCGGGCAACCCGCAGGATGTCAGGCCGGCAGGTATTGCGGCGAGGCAAACTCCCAATGTTACTAATCGGCAGAGACGGAGCGGGGGTTAAATGAAATTTGCAGGGGACGGGGCCCCGAAAGGGGCGGTTGCCGTGAAAAAGGCTCCTGGAGGGCGTTTCCGGAGCCATGTCAGGCTTTTTGACACCCTCGCAGGAGGAAAGAAATTGAGCGGGTAAGAAGGTGAGAAGGTCGGACAGGCAGGGGGCTGGCGATGGACTGCCGGCTGATCCAACCTTCTTACTCTCTTACCTTCTCACGTTCTTCATTCGAAAGGGGTCACTCGACGCGCCGGTACACGCGGTCGTTGGCCTTCACCATGCCGAGCTCGTCGCGGGCCACCTTCTCGATGTAGCGCATGTCGTTTCGGAGCAGGAGGATCTCCTTCTTGAGGGCGTCGTTCTTCACGGCGAGCTCCTCGTTGCTCTTCCGCAGATCGGAGAGCTTCTGGTCAAGACGGCGGTTGTCCAGGACCCCACGGCTCCCGAACAGGATGACCGATCCCATGATGACCAGGAACAGCAGAAGCACTCTCCCCACCTTCATCCGCCATCCCCCGACGCCGGTTTCAGCGTTTCCGGTGCGCCCCGGTCGGCTCCTGACTCACCGAGGGAAGGAGCGCCTGGGGCTCACCCAGCAGGAATTCCTTCTTTTCGATCCAGGTCTTGAGCGTCTCCGCGATCTGCCGCGCCCGGTAGTAGCTCGACATGGAGGCCGTGGCCACTTCCTTGCCGTTCAGGACGATGCGGCCGCTGCGAAGCTCCTGGTAGCTCACCTCGCCGAGGCTCTTGATGTCGCCGCCGCCGGGGTAGTCCATGCTGTAGTCGTAGATCTGGGTCCTGATGTCGGCATCCTTCACGGCGGTGAAGCGGGCCATCTCTTCGTCGAGGATCGGGATGGGAATCCCGATGCCGACGTAAAGGGAGACGCCGTACCCGAGGAAACTGGCCCCCGTGAGCCACTCCGGGGACATGGCCTTCAGATCGCCGATGACGGCAAGCGTCCCCGCCCCGCCTGTCGGGACGCCGTTGGGTCCCCGGGGCGTGCCGGGATGGTGCTGGGTGCCGTGCCAGGCCACGTAGCCCTGGGCCCCGCCGAGAAAGATGCGGGTGCCGATGCCGATCGTCCGGTAGTAGGGGTCGTTGAACAGCGGGCTGAGCTGCCCCGCGGTGGAGTAGTTGGCATTGGCCATCCGCGGGCGCAGGACCCCCATGTAGGTGTAGATCGTCTTGTCGGACATGTTCACGGCGCAGTTGTAGTTCTGGTAGCAGTTGCGCGGGTTGAAGAGAATCGCGTCCCGCAGGTCGTGCAGCAGGATGTTCTTTTCCTGCTTGCGCGAGGGGTAGCAGTCCGTGCCGTATCCCTCCAGGCGAAGGCGGATGACGTTGCCGGCCACGAGGTCCTCGATGACGTGGCCCCCCCCGTAATTGAACTCGCCGGGAAACACGCTGTTGAGGGGATCGCCCTCGGCGACCTCGGTCGCCCCGATGTAGCAGTCCACCGCCGCGACCCCGCCGTAGGCCGCCACGTCGTTGAGCCAGACCTTGTGGGCCTTGATCCGGGGCGAGGTGTGGCCGAAATTCAGGAAGGCCCCCGAAGAACACATGGGCCCGAAGGTCCCCGTGGTCACCACGTCGACCCTCCGCGCCGCGTCCACGTCCCCGTGGCGCTCGACGATGCCGATCATCTCCTCGGCCGTCACGACGACGGCCTTGCCCTGCCGGATCCTCTCGTTGATCTCCGCGATGGTCTTCTTGACTTTAGAACTTTTCAAGTGTCTGTCCGGTCAATTCGGTCTTTCCGGTCTATTCCGACAGTAACAGCCGGAATGCTATCCATGTTGCCGTTTCCTAACTTCCTATCTTCTTGACTTCCTAACTTCGTGGTTTTCCCGCTTTATTAGACTATTTTCAATTCAATGTCCAACAGAAATCCGGGAAAACCAAGGCTGCAAAGCCTTACCCCGTGTGCCCGAACCCCCCGCTTCCCCGGTCCGTCGAGGGCAGGGCCGCCTGCACGTCCCACCGGACACGGCAGACCGGCGCCACGATCATCTGGGCGATCCGGTCGCCCCGCCTGACGACGAAGGCCTCGTGGCCGTGGTTGATCAGGATGATGCGGATCTCGCCGCGGTAGTCGGCGTCGATGGTGCCGGGCGTGTTCACGAGGGTGATCCCGCTCTTGAGGGCCAGACCGCTGCGCGGCCGGATCTGCGCCTCGAAGCCCTCGGGAAGGGCGATGGCGATGCCCGTGGGCACGAGGGCGCGTTGCCCCGGGGAAAGGACCAGGTCTTCCAGCACGGCGGCCACGAGGTCCATGCCCGCCGCGTGGTCCGTCATGTATCCCGGAAGAGGAAGGTCCTGCGATCCGTACAGTCGCGTGATGGCAACGCGTATCGGTTCCATCAATCCCGTTCGTTTCGTTCTTTTCGTTACGTTCGTTTTCGAACCGCTTCCGACAAGGGCGGGCTGCCGCGAACGAGGATCGGGGCTCGAGGATCGAGGTTTTCTGTTTTGTGCCTCGGTCTTCGTTCCTCGGACCTCGTGCCTTCCTTAGAGTTCGACGCTGCCCGCGGGCATTTCGGCGTCGGTCATGTCTCCGAGGAAGACCATGGACAGCTGGGGACGTATGAACATCTGCGCGGAAAGGGACAGGATGTCCTCGGCGGTCACGGCCTCGATCCTGCCGACGATCTCCTCGGGCGGCACGTTGCGCCCGAAGTAGATCTCGTTGGTCGCGAGCTTCTGCATCCGGTTGTCGGTGCTCTCCATGCTCAGCAGCAGGTTGCCCTTGATCAACTCCTTGGCGGACTGCAGCTCCTTGTCCGTGAACGGTTCGGTTTTCATGCGCCGCATCTCGGCCAGGATGATGTCGATGACCTCCTGCGTCTTGTCCTTCGAGGTCCCGACGTAGATGTTCAGCATCCCCGTGTCGCGATAGGAGACGATGTAGGAGCGCACGGCATAGGCGAGTCCCCGTTTCTCGCGGATCTCCTGGAAGAGCCGGGAGCTCATGGATCCGCCGAAGACGGAGTTCATCAGGATGCCGGCAAACCGGGTGTTGTCCAGTGTCGCCGGGGCCGGCGTGCCGACGACGAGATGAAGCTGCTCGAGATCCTTCTCGATGCAGGACAGGCGGGACGTCGTGCGCGGCTTCTCTTCGCCGGACGCCAGCCTGAGCACCGGCAGCTCGCCGAAGAGTCTCGCCACGAGGTCGACCAGCTTCTCGTGTTCCAGGTTCCCCACGGCGGCGATGACCAGGTTGTCCCCCCGGTACCGCTGCTCGAAGAACGTGAGGACGGCATCGCGGGCAAAGGCGTCGACGGAGTCCTTCGTCCCGAGGACGGGCATGCCCAGGGAATGCCCTTCCCAGAAGTGCTTTTCGAAGATGTCGTGGATGTACTCGTCGGGCGTGTCCTCCACCATGCTGATCTCCTGGAGGACGACGGACTTCTCCTTGTCGATGTCGTCGAGGTTGAACAGGGAGTTGTTGAAGATGTCCGCCAGCAGGTCGATGGCCAGCGGCAGGTGGTAGTCGGGCACCTTGACGTAGAACGCCGTCAGCTCCTTCCCCGTGAAGGCGTTCATCACGCCCCCGACGGAGTCGATGTCGGAGGCGATGTCGAAGGCCGACCGCCGGGCCGTCCCCTTGAAGAGCATGTGTTCGATGAAGTGGGCCGTCCCGTTGATCCGCTCGTCCTCGTGGCGCGAGCCGCATCGGACCCATGCGCCGATCGAGGCGGAGCGGACGTGACGGATTTCTTCCGAGATGACCTTGATCCCGTTAGAAAGGACTGTTTTTCGATACGTCTGCACCCAGGGCATCCTTCCTGCTCAGGCGGATCTTCCCGTTCGAGTCGATCTCGAGGACTTTCACGGGGATCTTGTCGCCCTCCTTGACCACGTCGGTCACCTTGGCAACGCGCTTCGTGTCGAGCTGGGAAATGTGGACGAGCCCCTCGGTGCCGGGCAGGATCTCCACGAAGCACCCGAAGTCGACGACCTTCTTCACCGTTCCCATGTAGATCTTGCCGATCTCGGCCTCCTCGGTGAGCCACTTCACCATAGCGATGGCCCGGTCGGCGGCCTCGAGGTCGGCTGATGCGATGAGCACCGTGCCGTCGTCTTCGACGTCGATGGAGACGCCCGTCTCGGCGACGATCTGCCGGATGTTTTTGCCGCCCGTCCCGATGAGGTCTCGAATCCGGTCGGGCCGGATCTTGAGGGTCAGGATCCTCGGGGCGAACTGGGAGAGTTCCTTGCGGGGCTCCGCCAGCGTCTCCTTCATCTTGTCGATGATGAAGAACCGCCCGTCCTTGGCCTGCTGGAGGGCCTTGCGGAGGATCTGCTCGTTGATGCCGTCGATCTTGATGTCCATCTGCAGGGCCGTGATGCCCTTCTTGGTGCCGCAGACCTTGAAGTCCATGTCGCCCGCGTGGTCCTCGTCGCCGAGGATGTCGGACAGGACGGCCACGCTGTCGCCTTCCTTCAGGAGGCCCATGGCGATGCCCGCCACGACGTCCTTCACGGGCACGCCGGCGTCCATCAGCGAGAGGGTCCCGCCGCAGACGCTGGCCATGGAGGACGAGCCGTTCGAGGAAACGATCTCCGAGACGGTGCGGATCGTGTAGGGGAACTCCTCCTGGCTCGGGATGACGGGAAGCAGCGCCCTGCGGGCCAGGGCCCCGTGGCCGACCTCGCGCCGCCCGGGGCTTCCCATGCGCTTGACCTCGCCCACGCAGTAGGGCGGAAAGTTGTAGTGGAGCATGAAGGAGCGCATCTCCTCGCCCGTGATGTAGTCCAGGCGCTGCTCGTCCGAGGAGGTCCCCAGGGTGATCGTCACGAGGGCCTGCGTCTCGCCGCGGGTGAAGAGGGCCGAGCCGTGCGTGCGGGGCAGCAGCCCCACCTCGCTGTGGATCTGCCGGATCTCGTCGAAGGCGCGGCCTCCGACGCGGCGCTTCTCGGTCATGATCATGTTCCGCAGCACGCTGCGGTCGATCTTCTCCACGACGTGCTCGACCAGCGGTTTCAGCGACGGGTCGTCCTTGCAGAAGGTCTCGATGGCCTTCTCGCGCACGTCCCGGAGCTTGCCGTAGCGGTCGAGTTTCTCGGGGATCCGGTAGGCTTCCTCGAAGCCGCTCTTCACCAGGTCGGAGATCTTCCGGTACAGGGCCTCGTCGACGACGGGGGGCGTGAAGGCCCGCTTGGCCTTCCCGATGGCCTTCTGCATCTCGTCCTGCAGGTCGATGACGGAGCGCATGGTCTCGAGGGCCAGGTTGATGCCCTGGACGACGTCCTCCTCGCCCAGCTCCTTTGCGCCGCCCTCGAGCATGACGAGGTTGACGTCGTAAGGCTTGCCGCCCGTCCCGGGGGTCACCTTGCGCCCCACGATGAACATGTCGAGGTCGCTGCCCACCATCGAGGTCGGGTTGGCGACGAGCTTGCCGTCGATCCGCCCGATCCGGACGCCGGCGATGGGCCCGTTGAAGGGAATGTTGGAGATCTGCAGGGCCGTCGAGGCGCCCAGCAGGGCCGCCACGTCCGAGTCGTGCTCGCCGTCCACGGAGAGCACCGTGGCGATGAGCTGCGTCTCGTAGTTGTAGCCCTTGGGGAACAGGGGGCGGATGGAGCGGTCGATGATCCGGCAGATCAGGATCTCCCGCTCGTTGGGGCGCCCCTCGCGCTTGAAGAACCCGCCCGGGATCTTGCCCGCGGCAAAGGTCATTTCCTGGTAATCCACGGTGAGGGGAAGGAAGTCTAGGCCCTCCCTCTGCGCCCGGGACGAAACGATGGTGACCAGCACGACCGTCTCTCCGTACGTCACGAGGACGGCGCCGTCAGCCTGGCCGGCGATGTAGTGTGCCTTGATGCTGATTTCGCTGCCCGCGAACTGTGTCTTGAATACCTGACTCATGCTTCTTCTTTCTCCTTAGCTGATGACAATGAGGTTCTGAACGTGCCCCCGGCACCGGCCGGAAGACAAACGGCTCCCCTGTCCTGAACGAACGGGTTTCGATGTTGACGATGGATTGACCATTCCAGGAGCCTTAACCCGGTCTGTGACCGGATCGAACGCTGGGATCGTTGCCCTCGCCTCTACTTCCGCAGACCGAGCCGCTCGATGATCTTGCGGTAGCGGTTCACGTCCTTGTTCTTGAGATACTCCAGCAGCCGACGGCGCTGGCCGACGAGCTTCAGGAGACCCCGGCGGGAGTGATGATCCTTCTTGTGCGTCTTGAAATGCTCCGTCAGGTATTGGATCCTGGCGCTCAGCAGGGCAATCTGCACTTCGGGAGAGCCCGTGTCGCCCTCGTGGGTTTTGAAGCCGGCAATGATCTCTTTCCTCTTTTCTGCGTCAAGCACGTCCGTAAATCCTCCCTTTACATCGTATGATTGATTGGATGTTTCTTTCTCTACGGGACAAAAACCCTCAGGATGCGGGCGACCCGGTCGCGGGCCCCCAGCATCGGGATATCCTCGGTTGCAACGACCATCCGGGCCAGCGCCACGAGGCGCCCCGACCCGCTTGTGAACTTTACCACATCTCCCGCGGCAAGAGAAGGGATTTGCAGGCCCGCCAGGGCCTCCGCATCGGGCTGATGGCCCTTCATGAGCCCCTCCTCGAGCCGGGGGTGCACCTGGATTTCGCCCACCCCCGCGAGGGCCCTTGCCGGGGGGATGAGCGCCCGTTCGAGCCTCTCCCGGATCGCCGCGTCGTTGTCCCCCTCGATGGAGACGGCGTCCTCCTGCCGGAAGCGGCCGCTTGCCGTCCTGCGAAGGCTCTCGAGGGCCGCGCCGCATCCGAGCCTCTCGCCCGCGTCGGCGCAGAGCGTCCGGACGTAGGTGCCCTTGGAGCAGGTCACGTCGAAACGCACCCGGGGCATCTCGACGCCCAGCAGGCGGATGGCGCGGATTTCGACCTGCCGCTCGGGGGCCTCGATGTCCACCCCCTTGCGGGCCCACTTGTAGAGCGCCCTGCCCCGGACCTTGACGGCCGAGTACCGCGGCGGCACCTGGGTGATCGTCCCGGCGAAGGCATCGAGCGCCGCCCTGACGTCCGCCTCGGTGACCCGGGGCTCCTGCTCGGCCAGCACCCGGCCGGTCACGTCCTGGGTGTCCGTCCGGACGCCCAGGCGCATCGTGACCTCGTAGACCTTGTCGTCCCCCGCGAGGAAGGAGGCCAGTTTCGTCGCCTCGCCGAGGCACACGGGCAGCACGCCCGTTGCCAGGGGGTCGAGAGTCCCGGTGTGGCCCGCCTTCTTCTCGCCCAGGAGTTTCCTCACCCGGGCCACGGCATCGTGGGACGTGATCCCCGCGGGCTTGTCGACGATGACGACGCCGTTCATCGGCCCCCGTTCTTGATCGCCTCGAAGAGCCGTTTCTTCACCGCGTCCGCGTCGCCCCGGACCCGGCAGGCCGCGGCGTTGATGTGACCGCCCCCCCCGAATGTCCGGGCCACTTCCTCGACGTTGAACCGCCCCTTGGATCGCAGGCTCACCTTGAAGAGCCCGTCGCCGATCTCGCTGAAAAAAACGGCCACCTGGACCCCCTCGATGGAGCGGGGGTACTCGACGAACCCCTCCGTGTGCTCCCACTGGGCGCCCGCCTCGTCGAGCATCTTCTTCGTGACCGTGAGGGCCGCAATCCGGCCCTGCCAGTCGAACTCCAGCGTGGTGAGGGCACGCCCGAGCAGCCGGAACTTCACGGCCGGATGCGTCTCGTAGACCATCTGGGCGATCCAGGCGGGGTCGGCCCCCTTCTCCAGGAGCCGGCCGGCGACGGCGAAGGTACCCGGCCCCGTGTTCGAGTACCGGAAGGCCCCCGTGTCGGTCAGGATCGCCGTGTAGAGGTTGACGGCCATGTCCTTCGTGACGGCGAGGCCCATCCCGTCGAGCAGCCGGAACACCATCTCGCCCGTGGAGCTCGCCTCCGGGTCCGTGAGCGTCAGGTGGCCGTACAGGTCGTTCGAGATGTGGTGGTCGATGTTGACGATCTGCCGAATCCCCGCGATGCGCCGCGCCTCGTCGCCCACGCGCTCGATCTCGCTGCAGTCGAGCACGAAGACGGCGTCATAGCCTTCCAGGGGGCCCAGGCGGTTCACGATGACCCCCGCGTCGGGCAGGAACGCGTACATCTGGGGCGTGCGGTCCTGGTTGTACACGACCGCCTCCTTGCCCAGGCCCCGGAGCGCCTCGTAGAGGGCAAGCTCGGAGCCCACGGCATCCCCGTCGAGCCTCACGTGTGAGGTCACGAGGAAGGTGCGGCCCTTCCGTATGATGTCAGCGATCTTCTCGATCATCCGGTTCGTCTTTCCTGATCTCCTTGAGCAGCCTCTCGATCTTCGAGCCGTACTCGAAGGACGGGTCGTAGAAGAAACTCAGCTCCGGGACGTATCGGAGCTGCAGGCGCTTGCCCAACTCGCGCTTGAGAAACCCCTTGGCCTTCGCCAGGCCCTGCCCGACCTCGTCGCTCATGCGGTCCTTGCCGAGCTCGACCACGTAGATGCGGGCGGAGCGAAGGTCGTCCGTGAGCTTCACGTCCGTCACGGTGATGTTGGCAATCCGCGGGTCATGGGCCTCGCGCCGGAGGATCTCGGCGATCTCCTGCTTCACGAGGTCCGCGACCCGGTCAGCTCTCTTGAAATCCATCGGGCAGCGCCCCCCCGTCGTATCGCCCCGTCATGTCGGAGTAGTTCGTGATCTCCCGCCGGACGTTGACGACTTCGGCCAGGTGGAGGTTCTCGACGAAATTCAGGATCATCTCCATCTTCGAGTCGACGAAGCCTCGGTCGTTGCCCACGACGGCAAAGCCGATGATCCCCTGTTTCCAGTTGTCGTGGCCGTCGACCTCGGCGATCGAGATGTTGAACTCGTTCTGCGTGCGCCGGATCAGGCTCTTCATCACACCCCGCTTCTCCTTCAGGGAGCGGCTCTCGTGAATGTGCACCTCGATGATCCCGACACCGACAACCATGGCGGTCTATTCAGTCATTCGGTCTATTCGGTCTATTCGGTCCGAATCAGCCCTTTATCCCTTCGTCTTTCGACGGAATAGACTGAACAGACGGAAGAGACGGAACAGACCCATTAGAGTTTTCTCTCTATCTGCTCCGTGATGTACGCCTCGATCACGTCGCCCACGCGGATGTCGTTGTACCCCTCGATGCCGAGGCCGCACTCCTGCCCGGCGGAGACTTCCTTCGCGTCGTCCTTGAAGCGCTTGAGCGATGCGATCTTGCCGTCGTAGAGGACCACCCCGTCGCGCACGAGCTTCACGCTGGCGCTCCGAGGGATCTTGCCGTCCGTCACGTAGCAGCCCGCCACGGTGCCCACCTTGATGATGCGGAAGGTCTCCCGCACCTCGGCGCGGCCCTGGACGACCTCCTTGAACTCGGGCTCGAGCAGGCCCTCCATGGCGGCCCGCACGTCGTTGATGGCATTGTAGATGACGTCGTAGAGCTTGATCTCGACGCCCTCCTTTTCGGCGATCTCGACGACGCGGGCGTCGGGCCTCACCTTGAAGCCCAGGATGATCGCGTCGGAGGCCGAGGCCAGCATGACGTCCGTCTCCGTGACGGCGCCCGTGGAGCTGTGGATGAGCTTCAGCTTGATCTCATCGGTGGAGAGCTTGTTGAGCGCCTCGGTCAGGGCCTCGAGGGATCCCTGGACGTCGGCCTTGAGGATCACGTTGAGCTCCTTGGCGCCTTCCTTGATCCGCTGGTAGAGCTGCTCCAGGGTGATCTTGGAGGAGGCGGCAAGCTCCTTCTCTCGCTCCTTGCGCACCCAGTACTCGCTGATGTTCTTGGCCTTCTTCTCGTCCTCGACGCCGATGAACTCGGAGCCCGCCTGCGGGACGCTGGAGAACCCGATGACCTCCACGGGCATGGAGGGGCCCGCCTCCTTGACGCGCTGGCCCTGGTCGTTGATCATGGCGCGCACGCGGCCGTACTCCGTCTTGGCGGAGAAGGCGTCGCCCTCGCGCAGCGTCCCTTCCTGGATGAGCACCGTCGCCACGGGGCCGCGGCCCTTGTCGAGCTTGGCCTCGATGATGATGCCGCGGGCCGGCCGGTCCGGGTCGGCCTTCAGTTCCAGGACGTCGGCCTGCAGAAGGATGAGCTCCAGCAGGTTCTCGATGCCGACCTTCTTCTTCGCCGAGATGTCGGCGAAGAGCGAGTCGCCGCCCCAGTCCTCCGGGGTGAGGTTGTGCTGGGCCAGCTCCTGCTTGATCCGGTCGGGGGTGGCGTTGGGCTTGTCGATCTTGTTGACGGCCACGATGATCGGCACGCCCGCCGATCGCGAGTGGTTGATGGCTTCCACGGTCTGCTCCATGACGCCGTCGTCGGCGGCCACGACGAGGACGACGATGTCCGTCACCTTGGCGCCGCGGGCCCGCATGGCCGTGAAGGCCTCGTGGCCGGGCGTGTCGAGGAACACGATGTCGCGGTCCTTGACGTGCACGTGGTAGGCGCCGATGGCCTGCGTGATGCCGCCGGCCTCGCCCTCGATGACGTTGGTCTGCCGGATGGCGTCCAGCAGCGAGGTCTTGCCGTGGTCGACGTGGCCCATGACGGTGACGACGGGCGCCCGCGGCTTCAGGTTCCGGGGCTCCGCCTCGACCCGCTGCAGCAGCTCGTCGTACTCGGCCGTCACGGCCTCGACCTGGTAGCCGAACTCGGCGGCGATCAGGGTGGCGGCGTCGACGTCGATGGACTGGTTGATGGTGACCATCATGCCCAGGCCGAGGAGCTTGTTGATGACGTCGCTGGCGCGGACGCCCATCTGCTTGGCAAGCTCGCCCACGCGGATGGCCTCGGAGATCCGGATCCGCCGCTTGATCGCCTTGGGGGTCGTGATCTCCGTCTTCTTCATCCGGACGACGGCCGCCTTGCGGTCGCCCTTCCAGCGGGGGGATTCCTCCTCCTCGACTTCGCGGAGGCGAACCCTCTTGTCCTTCTTGTCGATGACCTGCTTGATCATCGATTTCTTCTTGGCCGCCACGGAATCCATGACCACCTCGACGGCCTTCTTGCCGCCCTTCTTGTCGGCTGCCGCCGCGGCGCCCCTCGCGTCCGCTCCTGCCGGCGGGGCGCCCTGGCCGCGGGGCTGTACCGGGGCGGGCCCTGCGGGCTTGCGGATCTGCGTCTGCGGGGTGATCGCGGCAGGGGGCCTCTGCACCTCCCTCCGCTCGGAGGGGTCGGGCCTGCGGATGATCTGCGCCTGGCGGGACAGGTCGGGCTTCGGGGGCGTCTCCGGTTTCGCGGGCGCCTTCTCGGTCGCGGGGGCCGCCGCGGCGGCCGGGATCTCCTCCGCCCGGGATTCGGCCGGTTTCTCCTGGGTGACGTCCTTCTCGGGTTTCTCGACCTTTTCTTCCTTCTCCGGTGCGGCGGGCGTCTCTTCCTTTTCGACCTTCTCTTCCCTCTCGGACGGTTCGGCCGGCGCCTCGGGGGCGGGGGCGGCGGCTTCCTCGATCTCTGCGGCCTCGTCGGCGGGCAGGCGGACGGCCCGGCGGCGGATGACGGTCGACTTGACGCGCTTCTCGACGACTTCCTTCTCGCCCTTGGCGGCAAACTCGCGGCGGACCCGCTCGACCTCGTTGTCCTCGAGCGTGCTGGAGTGGGACTTGACGGCGATCCCAAGGGTCTTCAGCTTCGCGATGAACTCCTTGTTCTCGATCCCGAACTCCTTGGCCAGTTCGTATACTCTCACTTTGGACATTCTCGAAACCCCCGAAATGTGTGGTTCAACCCGGGCCTGCGCCCCTTCTCGAGGCTCAGGCGTTGCCTCCCGCTTCCTTGTCCACCACCTGCGCGGCCCTCTCGACGATCCCCTGCGCCTTTTCGGCATCCATCCCCGGGATGGCCTTCAGGGCCTCGGGGTCGGCCGTCGACAGGGCGGCGACGTTCTTGTAGCCTTCCTTGAAGAGAAGCTCCGCCGTCTCCTCGTCGAGGTCGGGGACCTTCAGGAGGTTCTTGGGCCCCTCCTCGGCCTGCTTCTGGAGCATGGACTCGTTCTTCACGTCGATCTTCCAGCCCGTGAGCCGTACGGCGAGCCGGACGTTCTGGCCGCTCTTGCCGATGGCCAGCGAGAGCTGGTCGTCGGGCACGATGACCTCCATGGACCGCTCGTCCTCGTACATGAAGACCTTGCTCACCTTGGCCGGCGACAGGGCCGAACAGATGTACTTCACGGAGTCTTCCGAGTAGGGGACGATGTCGATCTTCTCGCCCTTGAGCTCCTGGACGACGCTCTGCACGCGGGAACCCCGCATCCCGACGCAGGCCCCGACGGGATCGATGTCCTTGTCGAGGGTCCGGACGGAGATCTTGGAGCGGTTGCCCGGCTCGCGGGCCACGTTGACGATCTCGATGAAGCCCTCGGAAATCTCCGGAACCTCGAGCTCGAAGAGGGCCCGCAGGAACCCGGGGTGGGTGCGGGACAGCACGATCTGGGGCCCCTTGGAGATTTTCTTGACGTCCACGATGAAGGCCCGGATCCGGTCGCCGCGCTTGTAGGTCTCGCGGTGGATCTGTTCGGAGGGGGGGATAACCGCCTCGGCGCGGCCGAGGTTCACGATGATGCTGCCCCCCTCGAAGCGCTGGACGAAGCCGCTGACGATCTGGCTCTTCTTGTCCTTGTACTCATCGTAGATCTTGTCGCGCTCGGCGTCCTTGACCTTCTGGATGATGATCTGCTTGGCTGTCTGGACGGCGATCCGGCCGAAGCTCGCCGCGTCGATCTTCATGCCCAGGCTGTCGCCCGGCTCGGCTTCCTCGTCGAGATCCCGTTTCGCCTCCTCGATGGCGATCTGCGTCTCGGGGTCAAGCACCTTCTCCACGACCGTCTTGAACTGGAAGACTTCCAGCTCGCCCGCCTCCTCGTTGTACTTGGACTCGAGCTCCACCTTCGGCCCCAGCTTCTTTCTCGCCGCGGTGAGGATGGCCGACTCAAGGGCCTCGATGATGACTTCCTTCTCGATTCCCTTGTCCTTGCCCATCTGTTCGATGAGACGTTTCAACTCCGGAAACATGCTTGACCTCCTGATCAAATCGGATTCAGGCGCTCGGCGTCGCCGCCGGTTCAGGGTTTTCTCCCTTTTCCCGGCGCCTTTTTCGCCGTGCCTGCCGCCGGTCTTTCGTACTCCAGATTCGCCTTCTGGATGTTCTCCCGGTCGATGCGTACGGTCCGCCCGTCCACGTCCACCGTGACGATCCTGCGGCCGCCCTCCGTCGAGTACTCGACGTAGGTGCCCAGGAAATTCCGCGATCCTTCGATGGGCTCGCGGGTCCGGATGCGGACCTTCGCGCCGCGGTACTTCTCGAAATCCTTGTCGCGCGTCAGCGGCCGGTCGAGACCCGGCGTGGACACCTCCAGGGTGTAGGGCCCCGGCGGCAGATCGTGTACGTTGAGCAGATCGCCCACCTGGTGGCTCACCGCCGTGCAGTCGTCCAGGGTCGCCCCGCCTTCCCGGTCGATGAAAATCCGCACGAGCCATCGGGTCTTCATCCGCAGGCACTCGAGCTCCACGAGCTCCAGGCCCTCGGACTCGACGGCGGGCTCGATCAGCGCGATGATCTTCTCGCGGTATGTCGTCGTTTCGGGCATCGGGTATCGGGTCTCGAGAAAAAGAAAATCCGGGACCGTTGTTTCCGTGGGGCTCTTCGGCGCAAGCCCTCGACCTCGGCCTGTCCGTAAAATAAAAAAGTGGGCAAAAGGGCCCACTCGAATAGGAACCATTCGAATTTCAGGGGCTTTTTAGCACAGAAAAAACGGCCTTGCAAGTAAAAAAACGAGGCTTGTAGCGGGTTGCAGGGATTTTGGCCGGCTCGCGGTTCCGATCAAGGGCCCCGGGGGAAAACCGCCCGAAACGGCCAGAACACATGGAAAGCATTATGTTTTGTCGGATATGGAGGAAGTTTTCGACGCGCAGGGCAAAGAGCCTTCCCGGGCAATGGAGCGGGAAGGGATAAAATTTCTCTGCCTGTGCCGGCCATCCACGGGCATCCGGGATAAACCGAACGAATGGGGGGGAAGGAAACAGCGGTGTCGGTTGAGCAGGGCAATCCCGGATTTTTCCGGCTGTCCGTCGCTTATGGCCGGGGATATTTCTCGTTTTCCTGCCGGCGTCTCGATATAATCACGACGAAGAGACACGAGATGCAGCAGACTGCAAGCATGATCCCGGACACCTCCAGTCCCGTCATCAAATACGAACAGAGGGCAACCATGGAGAGGCCTTACCCCCCGGCCGGGAGAAATACTGCGGACAGCGCCGATCGGCCCCGCAAGAAGAGAACGTTGTCGGGCAGCGCAGAGGCGGGGGCATAGAGAAGCAGGCAGAAAACGGGAAAGCAACTCTCGGAAGACATGAGGCAACTACCCGGGGAGCGCAGGGCGGGGTTCCCGGATCATGCAGTAGGGAGGAACGGAAGACCATGGGGAATCGGCGGCAAGTGCGCTTTGTTGTCTTTTTCGTCACGGCAATGATCGCCCTGGTGGAAGGTGCGACCGGGAAAAGCGCCTGCGCCCTGGAGGCGGCCCTCGCCACCCCCGTCATGGGGGCGCGGGGCATGGTGGTCACCGGGCAGGACCTGGCGACGCAGGCGGGCCTTTCGGTCCTGGAAAAAGGCGGCAACGCCGTCGATGCCGCCGTGACGGCCGCCTTCGTCATGTCCGTCACGCTGCCGCGCGCCGGCAACATCGGCGGCGGCGGGTTTATGCTGATCCGCCCGGCCAAGACGGGAGAGGTGACGGCCCTGGACTTCTGGCAGAAGGCCCCGGCCGGGGCGAGACGGGACATGTTTCTCGGCCCCGACGGCAAGGCGGACTCGGAGCTCAGCCGCCTGAGCTATCTTTCCGTCGCCGTGCCGGGGACGGTGGCGGGCCTCGCCATGGCCCTGAAGGATCACGGGACGATCCCGCTTGCCGAAGCGATGGCGCCCGCGATCCGGCTTGCCGACGAGGGCTTCGCCGTCAACGAGAAGTTCGCCGCAGACGTCCGGGCCTACGAGACGATCCTGAAGGCCAGGCCCGCAACGGCAAAGATCTTCTTCAAGCCCGGCGGCGGTTACTACGAGGCAGGCGATCGCTTCGTGCAGAAGGATCTGGCGGGCACCCTGCGCCGGATCGCCCGGGGCGGCCCCGACGAGTTCTACCGGGGCGGCATCGCGGAGCGGATCGCCTCGCAGATGGCCGCAAACGGAGGGCTCGTCACGAAGGAGGACCTCGCCGCCTACCGGCCCGTCGTCCGCAGGCCCGTCCGCGGGAGCTACCGCGGCCATGACATCCACGCCATGTACCCGCCCAGTTCGGGCGGGACGGCCGTCGTGGAGATCCTCAACATCCTCGAGGGCTACGACCTGGCCCGCTCGGGCCACAACTCGGCGGCCACGATCCACCTCGTCGCCGAGGCCATGAAGAGGGCCTTTGCCGATGTCTCCGCCTGGCCGGGCGACCCGGACGCGGTGGAGGTTCCCGTGCGGGGCCTCACCTCCAAGGCCTACGCCGCCACCCTGCGCCGATCCATCTCCCCCCACCGGGCGACCCCTGCCGCAGACATCCGCGCGGGCGACGCCCCCCGTTACGAGAAGGAGTCGACGACCCACTTCTCCGTCGTCGATCGCGAGGGCAACGCCGTTTCCTGCACCTTCACCTTGGACGGCAATTTCGGCAGCGGCATCGTCGTCGAGGGCGCGGGGTTTCTCCTGAACAACGAGATGGACAACTTCAATGCTCACCCCGGCACGTCCGAGGGCGGCGGTCCCGTCCAAGGCGAGGCCAACGCCATCGCCCCGAACCGCCGGATGCTGTCGGCCATGGTCCCGACCATCGTCGTGAAGGACGGAAAGCCCTTCCTCGTCACGGGCAGCCCGGGAAGCTCGCGGATCATCTCGACGGTGTTGCAGGTGATCCTGAACGTGGTGGATAACGGCATGAACGTCCAGGAGGCCGTCAACGCGCCGCGGGTCCACCACGAGTGGCTGCCGGATGTGCTCTATCTCGAAAAGGGGATAAGCCCCGACACGATCCGGATCCTGAAGGAGATGGGCCATTCCGTGACCGTCGGGGGGCCGATGGGGGCCGCCTCGAGCATCCTGGTGGACCCGAAGACGGGGCTGCGCTGGGGGGCGGTCGACCCGCGCAGGGAAGGCTCCGCACGGGGGTATTGACGGGACCGGCAGGGGCGTGTCAGCCCATGACGTTGATGATGACGCTCCCCATGACCGTGAGAAAGACGTTGGCGAAGGCGAAGGGCGCCGCAAAGCCGAGGGCCGGGGTCGCGCTCCCGGCGTCCTCCTCCAGGGCGGTCATGGCCTGCGGGATGACCCGGGCGCCCGTCAGGGCCCCCAGCAGGAGGACCGGGTTCATTCTCAGGACGTACTTGCCGAAAAGCGCCCCCACGCAGATGGGGACCAGCGCCAGCACGACCCCCGCGAAAAAGATGGCCACTCCCGTCGTTTCGATCGCCTGAAGGGCCGCCTTTCCCGAGGCCAGCCCGACGCAGGCGACGAAGAGGCTCAGGCCCAGGTCGTTCAAAAGCCATTGCCCTCCGTCCGAGATCCGGCCGAAGGTCGGGTGTATCGATCGCAGCCAGCCGCAAACGAGCCCCGCCACCAGCACCCCGCCCCCCGTGCCGAGCGTCAGCGGGATTCCGACAATCGGGATCACGATGAGCCCGAGCAGGGTGCCCAGCACGCAGCCCGCGCCGACCATGACGAGGTCGGTGACCGCCGTGGGCCGCTCGGCATAGCCCAGCTTCTGTGCCGCCCGCTCGACCTCCGCCCTGGAGCCGACGAGGTGCAGGACGTCGCACTTGTTGATGACCGTCTCCGGCAGGAGGGGGATCTCGTGCCCCTGCCGGGTCATCCGGGTCAAGAAAATGCCGTGCGCCTCGGGGTCCCTTCCCGCATCGCCCAGCGTCCTGTTAATCACGGCCGGGTTGAGCACGCAGACGTCCATGGATTCTCCTACCATGTCGATCACGATGGAGACGTCGATCTCCCTCCCGATGATCTCCGTGGCGCAGACGAGGCCCACGTGCTTGCCGCCCAGCACGACGATGTCCCGTTGCTCGACGATCGTGTCCTGCGAGGCCGCCACGACCTCCTCCCGGCGCTTGAGGTGATAAACGGCGACCCGGGCGGGGAAACAGGCCTCGATCTCCCTCACCGTCTTGCCGGCGGCCTGCGCACTGGTCACCTCGTAGGCGCGCAGCTCGACCTGCCTCGACCAGGAGAAGAGCTCGGGGCTTTTCATCTCGGAGCCTCCCCCCATGGCAGCCTCCAGTCTGCGGGCCTCTCCCTTCAGGTCGATCCGCATCAGGCCCGGCAGAAGCTTGAAGAAAAGGATCACGCCCACGACGCCGAACAGGTAGGTGATCGCGTAGGAGACGGCGACGTTGTTGTACAGGATCTTCTTGTCGCCCGCCGGGATGGCCAGCTGGTCGATCGCCCCGTCGGCGGTTCCGATCACGGCCGACTGCGTCATGGCGCCGGCGAAGAGCCCGGCCGTCGTTCCCCGGTCGAAGTGAAAGGCCTTGCCGAGAGCGACCGCCGTTGCCAGCCCTGCCAGCACGACGACGATCGAGATGACGAGGTAGTTCAGGCCCTCTTTGCGCAGGGCCCCGAAGAACTGCGGCCCCACCTGGTAGCCGATGCAGAAGGCAAAGAGCGCGAAGGCGATGCTTTTCAGGATGGGCGGCACGTCGATCGTGAACTGCCCCAGCACCATAGCCACGAGCAGCACCGAGGCCGTCGTGCCGATGCCGAACCCCCGGATCCGGATTTTGCCGATGAGGTACCCCAGGGCCAAAGACAGAAAGACGAGGACCTCGGGGCTCTCCTGGATGACCGCCAGGATCTCTCGGTTCATCGTTTCCCTCCCGTGCGTGAATGGCGGATGGACGTCCCGGCCGCTCCCCGGCTCATGCGTGGCCCCGGCGGGGCGTTTTCCCCTGGAGGATGTGGACCACGGCCGAGTCCACGAGGCCCATGCCGTCGAGCGATATCCGGCTCAGGTTGCGGATCGACTCCTCCGCCGATCCCCCGATGATCCCGTCGTCCGCGGAGATGCCGTAGCCGGCCAAGGCCATGAAGGCTGAGCGCATGGCCGTGTCGGCGCCGGTAACGATCTTCATGGAGCAGCCCGACTTGGCGCCGTCGCAGATGATCCCCGAGAGATCGGCGATGATGTTGTCGACGGCAAACGTGATCTTCTCCCGGTCGATGCCGGCCAACTGGTAGACGACGGCCGTTGCCGCCGAGATGCTCGCGGCGATGGCGCAGCCGCATACGACCGACAGCTCCCCTGTGAAGCACTTGATGTAGGAATTCACTGCGTGGCTGATGGCAACGCTCTCCTGGATGCGGGGCAACTCGACCCCCCGGTCCCGGCCGACCAGGTAGGGGACAAGGATGGTCAACACGCCCTGGTTGCCGGAGCCGCCGCTCGTCATCACCGGCTCCGCGAGGCCGCCCATGCGGGCATCCAGCGCGGAGGCGACCCTCTGCTTGACCCGGTAGAACAGGTCGTCCGCCATGAAGCCCTGCCGCATCATCTGCTGGAGCTGGTAGGCGTTGCGCTTCAAGTCGACGCCCTTTTCGGAGATGGCCAGGTTCATGTCGATGCCGCGCTGGATGTAGGTGCGCGACTCGCCGTCGAGCCGGCTCACGTCCTCGAGGACCTCCGTAAGCGTCATGGCGCGGAGCCTCTCGCGATAGCCCCCTGCCCCGCCGCCGGCGTGGGGATGGGCCTCCATGACGGACCGGCCGTCCTTTTCCAGGCAGGTGATGTTGGTGTGCCCCTCCGAAACGACGCAGCGGACGCACGATCCGCCGCCCTCGGCCCTCGCCTCGATGTGGAAGCCCTTCTCGTCCTCCTTGCACCGGTAATCCAGGCGCCCGCTGTCGATGAGCCCCGTTGCCTTTGTCAGGACTTCGGGAGTGACGGCCGCCAGGATTTCGAGGCGCTTCTCCGGCCGGGCGATCACGGCGCCCATGGCCGCCGCGATGACGTTGCCCTTCTGCCCCCCGCTGTTGGGAATGGTGACGGCCGCGCCGTTCTTGTAGGTGCCGGGGTCGACGACGAGCACGAGTTTTTCCGGGGGTGCGCCCAGCTGCTCCACGGCCGCGGCGCACGTGTAGGCGCAGGAGATCGGCTCCGTGCACCCGACGGCCGGAAACACCTCGTTTGCGAAGATTTCCTTGATCAGATCCATCGCGGGCTCCTTTGTCGTGACGGTTCAGCGGTCATGAAACGCCTGGGCGCCGGCCCGGACGAACGCAAACGGGCGCGGCGGCGGTTCACTGCGATCGGCTCTCTTCAAGATCGGATATCGAAATGGGCTGGTTGATTGAAGAAAGGGAAACGGACGCTTCCGTTTTTCGAGGCCGCAATGTAGCACCGGGCCGCGCCGTTTTCAAGCCGGATTTGACAAACCCGAGCCGGATCCCGTTGCGTGCGCGGCAATGGCCCTTCGAAGCCCTCGGCCGATCGCGACGACCCGTTCCTCGTGAAGGGCGCCCGTGCGCTCGTCCATGTAGACCTTGGCGACCTACGTGGGGAGGACCAGGATGTTGCGGTCCCAGCCCGTCAGGCGGCGACAGTGCTCGCCCGCGGAGGGAGGAAAGCAGGAGTTTCTCCGATACCTGAAACGGTCGTCAGCACAGGAAAACCACGACCGTTGGGGTTGGACGGGCCGACAAGCTGTTTTCCCTCACCTAGCTCCGAGCAGGAATGCCGGATCGGGGAATGCGGGGAGTGGGGATGCGGTCCGAGTACAGGAAGGCCGTCAACGCGCCGCGGGTCCACCACGAGTGGCTGCCGGATGTGCTCTATCTCGAAAAGGGGATAAGCCCCGACACGATCCGGCTCCTGAAGGAGATGGGCCATTCCGTAACCGTCGGGGGGCCGATGGGGGCCGCCTCGAGCATCCTGGTGGATCCGAAGACGGGGGCGCGCAGGGGAGCGGCCGATCCTCACCGGGAAGGCTCCGCCCGGGGACATTGAGAATCCGCCACCCCATGGATGACGCTCCCCAGGGACCGTGAGAAACACGGTTGCAGAGGCAAATGGCGCCCCCGCTGAATCACCGGCGCATGAGCTGGCTCTTCCGCTCGAAGAAGCTGCGGTCCCGCGCGTTGAGATTTTCGTTCCCGGCAGCCTCCCGGTAGACCCGGGCGGCCTCCAGCCGCAGGCCCCCCGACTCGTAGATCTCGCCCAGAAGAAGATAGGGATCGGCCATGGCGGGCTTTGCCGCGATGGCCTCGCGGAGGATCTGCGCCGCCTCCGCGCTGTTGCCGGCCTTGCGCTCGTAGAAGGCCAGCGTGTAGGCGTACTTCACATCCGGGCTCAGGTCCCGGGCCCTCCGGAGCATCTCCAGCGATTCCGCCGGGTGTGCCTTCGCCGTCAGCACGCCCAGGTTGTAGGCCGCCTCGGCCATCTGCGGGTCGTATTTCAGCGCAAGCCGCAACTCGCTCTCCGCCTGCTTCATCTTCTTCTGCCCGGCAAACAGCAGGCCCAGGTTGAAGTGCGCCGCCGCGCACCTGGGGTCGAGCTTCAGGGCTTTCCGGAGCGACTGCTCCGCGCTCCGGCTGTCCCCCAGCCGGGCATAGGCCATGGACTGGTTGACCAGGGGATAGGGGGACCGCGGGTCGAGCTTCGAGGCCGTCTCATAGGCCTCGATGGCCTGCGTCGGCGACCCGGCGGCAAGGTGGTAGTTGCCCATGTTGTAATGGGACGTCCAGTGGTCGGGCCGGATCAGGATCGAGTCGACGTATTCCTGCAGGGCCCTGTCCACGATTTTACGGTCCCCCTGCCCGAGCGAGGCCTTTGGAAATCCTGCCAGCGATGCCGCCGCGCGGACGCGGACAAGCCGGTAGTCGTCGCCCGCCGCCCTGACCAAAGGCTGTAAGGCCTCCCTGGACGGCCAGGATGAAAGTGCCTCCGCGGCCGCCGCGCGGACCAGCGGCGAGGGGTCCTTCATGGCGCCGAGGATCACGGGCCATTTTTCCTGCCGGGGGCAGGCGCGCAGAAGCCGGATGAGCGAGGCGGCGAAGACCTCGTCGCGCCCGGGGCTGTTCAGATAGGCGCCGATCTCGGGCAGCTTCGACCAGTCCCGTTTCCGGGCCGCGTCGACA